>APMI01013225.1_pt1 | contig 36611 bp, 41 predicted proteins | sample 667938 | NCBI WGS metagenome assembly APMI01 (sample SAMN01084076, study PRJNA167559) | wastewater metagenome | biome: Wastewater | place: Denmark: Ejby Moelle, Odense | collected 2011-11-28
ACACTTATCGTCGTCGTCGTGGCCACCGCCAGTTTGAAACTACTGTTAAAATTACTGCGGTTAACGCATAATAAAGGATATTTGTTATGGCACATAAGAAGGCTGGTGGTTCATCCCGTAACGGTCGCGATTCAGAATCAAAACGCCTCGGCGTGAAAAAATACGGCAACGAAAATGTTGTTGCTGGTAACATTTTGGTTCGTCAACGCGGCACAAAATTTTTCGCTGGTGACAATGTTGGTATGGGCAAAGATCATACTTTGTTCGCAACTGCTAACGGCAAAGTTGAGTTCCGTGAAAAAGCAAACAAACGTACATTCGTTTCTGTTGTTTTGCCTCAAGCTGCGGAATAATCACTTTTTACAATTTTGAAAAATTGGGGCGGGAACGCCCCTTTTTTATTTTCAGAATCAATTATCCCACAATGTCACCCCGCATTTATTGCGGGGTCTATTATTAAGATGCGCTTTGGTTAAATGCAGGATGACATTTAAACCCATTAAGGCTATACAAAACCATGAAATTTCTTGACCTTGTAAAAATATATGTAAAATCTGGCGATGGCGGTAATGGTTCGAAATCCTTTCGTCGTGAGAAATTCATTGAATATGGCGGCCCAGACGGTGGCGACGGCGGTAGAGGTGGGGACATCGTTTTCGAGGCTGCGGACGGTTTAAACACCCTAATCGATTATCGCTATGCGCCGCACCATATGGCTGAAAACGGCAAAAAGGGGCAGGGGCGGCAATTGCATGGTGCAAGTGCGCCTGATTTAGTCTTAAAAGTTCCGGTTGGCACTGAAATCCTTGATGAAGATAAAGAAACCGTAATTGCCGATTTGTCCAAACTTGGTGATAAAATTACCCTCCTAAGAGGCGGCAATGGCGGTTGGGGTAACGTCCATTTTAAATCAAGTGTGAACCAGGCCCCCGATTACGCCAATCCTGGCCTTCCAGGTGAAGAAAGATGGATTTGGTTACGCCTTAAGCTAATTGCTGATGCGGGGCTTATTGGCCTTCCCAATGCCGGTAAATCAACCTTCCTAAGTGTTGTGACCAAGGCAACGCCAAAAATTGCCGATTACCCATTCACAACAATTTATCCAAACCTTGGTGTGGCATCATTGGGTGCGGAATCACGTTTTATCATTGCTGATATTCCGGGGCTTATTGAAGGTGCGGCACAGGGTGCCGGTCTTGGTACGCGGTTTTTGGGGCATGTGGAACGCTGCGCAATCCTTCTGCATCTTATTGATGGTACAGAAGAAGATGTGGTCAAATCATATCAAACTGTTCGCCATGAGCTTGAGGAATATTCAGGTGAATTTAGCACCAAACCTGAAATTATCGCCATCAATAAAATCGATTCGCTTCTGCCTGAAGAACAAGAAGAGAAAAAGGCGGCCTTAGAGGCGGCAACTGGCAAAAAAGTTTATCTTATTTCTGCAATTTCACATAATGGCTTAAAAGAAGTGCTTGCGCTTTTATTTGAAGAAATTAAAAAGCGGCGTATTAAAGACGCTGCACCAGAAATTGAAGAAGATACCCCCCAAGAATGGCAACCATAGACCGAACCAATTTGGACGAAACCAGTAAATTACAACATTCAAAACGTGTTGTGATAAAATGTGGATCCTCGCTTTTGGTGGATACTTCATCGGGCAAAGTGCGCGGTGAATGGCTTAAATCGCTTGCGATTGATATTAAAGCCTTGCTTGAAAATGGCACTGAGGTTTTGGTTGTAAGCTCTGGTGCGGTGGCAATGGGGCGCAAAATCCTTGGCCTAAAAAAGAAAACCAAAATCGAAGAAAAACAGGCCGCCGCCGCAACCGGACAGGTTGAATTAATGAAGGCGTGGCAGGATGCCTTGGGCGAGGTAAATCTTCATTGTGCGCAATCGCTTTTGACCGCCTATGACACCGAACGCCGTCGTAATTGGCTTAATGCGCGGGCAACGTTTGATACATTGCTTTCGCTTGGTATAGTCCCGATTATTAATGAAAATGACACCATTGCCACCGAAGAAATTCGTTATGGCGATAATGACCGTTTGGCGGCGCGTGTGGCGCAAATGGTGGGTGCGGATTATCTTTTGCTTTTAAGCGATATTGACGGCCTTTATACCGCCGACCCACGCTCAAACCCCAAGGCTCGCCATATTCCATTGGTGCAGGCAATAACCCCAGATATTGAGAAAATGGCGGGTGGTTCAAATGCGGATGCTGGTGTGGGTTCTGGTGGTATGAAAACCAAAATTGACGCCGCAAAAATCGCAATTTCCCAAGGTTGCAATGTTATGATTCTTGATGGGCGTGATAAAAGCCCAATTTCAAGGGCATTGGCCGGCGACAAGGCAACAACTTTTGCCGCCCAGCTTGACCCACAAACCGCGCGCCTTGCTTGGCTTCGCCATAATCTAAAGCCACAGGGGGCCTATGTGGTTGATGATGGTGCGGCAAAGGCACTTAAAAAAGGTGGCAGCCTTTTACCAGTTGGTGTCAAAGAAGTTGAAGGCAGCTTTGAACGTGGTGATGCGGTTGCAATCAAATCCGGTGACGGCAATATAATTGCCCGTGGTCTTTCCGCCTATAATGCCCATGATGCCCAGATGATTATGGGTAAAAAATCGGGCGAAATAGAGGAAATCTTGGGCTATTCTGGTCGTCCTGCACTTGTGCATCGTGACGATATGGTTGCTGAATAGCTTTTATAAATTCACCTAAATAATCGCAAACCTATCATATGCCTCTAAAAAAGGAGGTAATATGAAAGGCTATAAAACCCTTGCCGCATCGGCATTAATTACGATTATCGGCAGCTTGCAACAAATTGGCGTTATAAATCTTGTTCCCGAACATTTTCAAGGCGTGGCAATTGCCACAATCGGCCTTGTGATGGCGGGGTTAAGATTGGTGACAAACACAAATGTTTTAAAAAATCGCTGATGGCGATTTTGTCTCTTCGATTTGCGGAAAAGTCTGCAACTTTTCCTATTTCATCGCGGTCATATACTGAAACAACGTAAAAACTGTATTTGCCCCCTTAAAATTTAATGGGGGCATTTATACAAAATGCAAGTATATTCAAAAAACACCTTCCAATATTGAAACATTTATCTTTTCCACTATCGTTGTTCGAGGAGAGCAAAATGGCATATTGGCTTATAAAATCTGAACCCAATGTTTGGTCGTGGGATCAACAAGTAGCAAAAGGTAATGAGGGGGAGGCGTGGACAGGCGTCAAAAACTATCTTGCCCGCAACAATATGCGCGCCATGAAATTGGGCGACAAGGCGTTTTTCTATCATTCAAATATTGGCAAAGAAATTGTCGGCATCTGCGAAGTTTGTCAGGAAATCTTCCCTGACCCAACCGATGAAAAATGGGAATGCGTTAAATTTCGCGCGGTTGAAAAACTAAAACGCCCATACACACTCGAAGAAGCAAAAAATAATCCCAAACTTGCCAATATGGCCCTTGTAAAAATGACCCGCCTTTCGGTGCAGCCAGTCACCGAGGATGAATGGGAAGAGGTTTTACAAGAAGTAGGGCAATAATTACTGCTCTACTCTTTTTCTTTCCTGACCCAATGCACCAAGAGATTCTCCCCCTGCGGATGAGAAGAATTGTGCGAGGTTTTCATAAAACATTGCCATGGTTTGGCTGTCTGGGCGGTTTAAATCGTCAATGGTTGGCAGTGGGTTAAGCGGCATTCCTTCATGGGCTTTATTCATAAAGTCTGACCAGATTATTGCAGGAAGTGTGCCGCCCGAAACCCCGTTCATGGGTTTAAACTCGTCATTACCAACCCAAACCCCGCAAATGATGTCAGCAGTATAGCCAACAAACCACGCATCACGGAAGTTTTGCGAAGTTCCGGTTTTACCCGCCGCCTCGCGCCCACCCGCAAGCTGCGCGCGATGACCAGTACCAAAGGCAATAACATCGCCCAACATTGCCGTCATTTGTCGTGCTTTTAATGGGTCATAAACTTGGGTTGGAGCGTGGCTTTTGCGTTCATAGGCAATAGTGTTGCGTGTGGTATCGACCCGCTCGATTAAATATGGTTCAACCCGAACCCCATCATTGGCAAGTGTGGCATAGGCGCGCGTCATATCCATCAAGGTCACTTCACCGGCACCAAGGGCGATTGATGGGTGTTTTGGCAATTGGCTTTCAATACCCAAACGCTGCGCAGTGCCGATAACGCGGTCAATTCCGACCTGAACCGCAAGTTCAACCGCGACGGTATTGATTGATCTAGTTAAAGCGGTTGAAAGTGTTACTTTGCCGGAATAAGTTTTGCCAAAGTTTTGTGGCTTCCAGCCATTGATATTAATCGGCTTGTCTTCTTTGATGGTGTTGGGCGTCATACCCATTTCAAGCGCTGCGGCATACACAAGGGGTTTAAAGGTTGAACCCGGTTGGCGTTTTGCCTGTGTCACACGGTTAAACTGGCTTTGTTTATAAGAGCGCCCACCAACAAGTGCCAAAATCCGCCCCTGTTTATCAATGGCAATCAATGCCGCCTGATTAACGCCAGATCCAGCATTTTTTGCCAAGATTTTTTGGATTGTTTCAACCGCGTCTTGTTGAATCCGCGGATCAATTGTTATGCGTGCGATACGGTCGGGCGAAATAGGTGGATCGAGCGTATCAATTTCCTTGGCCGCCATATCAACGGCATAGGCAATTTCCCCCTCATCAGGGTCGGGCGTGGTTTTTACGACCACCGGCTCTTTGGCAACTTCGGCGGCAAGCTGGGGGGTGATGAAATGCGCATCAACCATTCTTTGCAAAACCACGGCGCGCCTATCAAGTGCGGGCTTGGCAGTGATATCAATTGATAGCCGCCCAGGTGCCTTGGGAAGGCCCGCCAACATTGCCGCCTCACCAAGGGTTAGTTCCTGTGGCTTTTTGGAGAAATAACGCCATGCCGCGGCATCAATACCATAGGCATTATTGCCGAAATAAATGCGGTTTAAATAAACTTCTAGGATTTTTTTCTTTGGAAACTTGCTATCAATTTGCCACGCCAACACCATTTCTTGTGCTTTACGCTTTATGGTTTGGTGTGGATTTAAGAATACGTTTTTAACTAGCTGTTGGGTGATGGTTGATGCACCTTGAACCGTGTGTCCGGCGGCAATATTTTTAACAAGTGCGCGCCCCACGCCAACAAAATCAACGCCTTTATGCTCGAAAAAGCGGGCATCCTCAACCGCAAGAAACGGGGTAATAACGCGCGCCGGTAATTCATCAATCGGAACACGGCGACCAAAACGCGGCCCCCTAAGGGCAATGGTGCGCCCTTGGGAATCAACAACTTCTAAAGACGATGGTCGATTGGAAACCCATAATTCTTGTTCCGAGCTTACGCTCGGCATGTCGCCAAATAAATAATTAAAGCCTAAAATTCCGCCGCCGATAAGGCAGCCCCAAAAAAGCCCCCAGAATAGGATGCTCATGAGTTGCATACGGACATTTTTGCGCCGTTTGGCTTCCATTAAATCGGCGCGGTAAACGAGGTTTTCAGGCTTTTTCATTAGGTCAAATTTAATATAGTGATTCATCAAAGCTAAAACAGTTTTTGCGGATAATTTGAATTTGAAAAACCATAACGCATTGAAAATAAACAATTATGGGTTTGAATAATCTTTTTTAATCACCGCACATAAATACCGCACCCATAATCACATGGTTCAATGAGTGATGATTATGGAAAAAAATATTGAAAGAATTGCCCAAAAACGACGCGAGCGCGACCTCTTATTTGCCGCGCTTGAACGCAGACTCGATCGCATCCTTGCCGTCACCGAAGCGAAAGGAATTATTGGGCAATCTGCCGCTGCATCGCCTCGAAATATTGATGCAGGACTGGCGGTTTTGGGCGCGCAAGGCACAAATGGCGCCGAAGGGAAATTGGCGGACGTGGCTGTTCATGGGCGGACGCGGTGCAGGGAAAACCCGCGCCGCCGCCGAGTGGGTGACTGATATGGTCTCACAGGGGAATGCAAGTTCAGTTGCGCTTATTGGTGCAACATTGGGCGACGTTCGTAATGTTATGGTTGGCGGTAAATCGGGTTTACTTGCGATTGCGCCGCCCGAACTTGCCCCGAAATATGAACCATCAAAAAGGATATTTACTTGGGCAAATGGCGCTATTGCCTATGCCTATTCTGCCGAAGTTCCCGACAGTTTGCGTGGCCCGCAATTTGACCTTGCATGGGGTGATGAATTGGCGGCATGGGCCGATGGTGATGCGGTTTTGGATGTTTTACGCCCCGCATTACGCCTTGGTGAAAATCCGCGCATGGCTTTAACTACCACGCCGCGCCCCGTAAGTTGGGTCAAGGATTTATTGCTTGATGAAACCTGTGTCATTACGCGTTCTTCAACCCGCGATAATGCCGCCAATTTGGCAAATGGCGTGGTCGATGATTTGGAACGCCGCTTTAATAACAGCATTTGGGCGCGGCAAGAGCTTTTTGGCGAATTAATCGAAGACCCCGAAGGGGCGTTATGGTCACGCAGCGACATAAAAAACGCCCGTGCCTTACCAAAAACCGATGATTTTGAAACCATTTTAATTGCGGTCGATCCCCCTGCAACAAAGGGCAAGAATGCCGATGCTTGTGGGATAATTATTGTCGGGAAAAACGGCAAAAATGCGTGGGTTATTGATGATTTAACTACCCAAGGACAAGCGCCCAATGAATGGGCGGAATTAATTGCCAAGGCATATGAAAAATATCAGGCAAACTACATCCTTGCAGAGGGTAATCAGGGTGGGGAGATGGTGCGCGAAATCATCAAATTGCAATCCCCCGAAGCGATGGTCAGGCTGGTACATGCGTCAAAGTCAAAGCGTGTGCGTGCCGAACCGGTGGCACTTTTATATGCGCAAAACCGCGTATGCCACCTTCACCATTTCCCCGCCCTTGAAGATGAAATGTGTTCATTTGGTACGCAAAATTTTCGCGGCAGCCCCAACCGCATGGACGCACTTGTTCATGCACTAACCCACCTTTTGCTGGGGCAAAAATCCGATCCCAAAATCAGAAATATTTAAACGGAAATCAAAATGTTTTCATTTTTTAAAGCAAAATCCCCCGAAGTGAAAAGCAATTCATTTCTTGCCTTTTCAAACCTCGGCAATCCGGTATGGACCCCGCGCGATTATGGTGCTTTGGCGCGCGAAGGTTATCGCCAAAACCCGATTGCATACCGCTGTGTTCGCATGATTGCAGAGGCGGTGGCGGCAATCCCGCTTTTGGTAAAGGATAAGGATGGCAAACCGCACGCTTGGCAAGATCTTATCGATAAGCCCAATTTTGAACAAACCACTTCAGAGCTTTTAGAAGCCTTTATTGGTCATCTTCAGATTGCCGGCAATGCTTATATTGAAGTGGTGGCAATTGATAATGTTCCAAAAGAATTAATCATCCTCAGGCCCGATACAATGCGCATTATCAAAGGGCAAAATGGTTGGATAATTGGTTGGGAACAACAAATTGGAACCAATAAACGCCGCCTTTGGCGCGATATGGTAACTGGGCGTTCGCAAGTTTTGCACCTTAAAACCTTTAATCCATGCGATGATTTATACGGTCAAAGCCCGATTGAACCCGCCGCCACCGCGATTGATATTCATAATGCGGGCGGTGCGTGGAATAAGGCATTGATTGATAATGCCGCCCGCCCATCCGGTGCGTTGGTTTATCGTGGGCAAAATGGGGTTGAACGGCTTTCTGATGAACAATTTGAGCGCCTGAAAGCCGAATTAACCATTGCGCATACAGGTGCGACCAATGCTGGGCGACCTTTATTGCTTGAGGGTGGTCTTGAATGGTCGCCAATGTCACTTTCCCCACAAGAAATGGATTTTGTGGAGGCCAGAAGGCAGGCTTCGCGTGATATTGCCCTTGCCTTTGGGGTTCCGCCAATGTTGCTTGGTATCCCCGGGGACAATACGTATTCAAATTATAAAGAGGCAAATAGCGCTTTTTATCGCCAAACAATTATCCCACTTGTCAACAAATTATCGGCGGCATTGGCGGGGCTTTTAAACGGCTGGTCGTCTGAACCTGTTTTCATCACCGCCAATTTTGATGCCGTAAACGCATTGGGGACGGAACGCGATGGTCTTTGGGCGCGTCTAGAGAATGCAACATTCCTCTCTGATAGTGAAAAACGTAAGCTCGCGGGGGTCGAATGATGGAAAAATACTTCGATCCACGCATCAATCTTGCCTTTATTCTTGCGGTTTTATTGCAGGCAATAACCGCATTCATCTGGATTGGTGGGGCGGCAGAACGCCTCGATAGTTTTGAGAACCGCCTTAACCAACAGGCCCCAATCAATGAACGTATGGCGCGCATAGAGGCCGAAATGCAGGCCGCCCGCCAAAGCCTTACCCGCATCGAAGACCGCCTTGATAAAGGAAATAAATAAATGAGCTTTTTGCAAATCGCGGGCTATGCCAGCCTGTTTGGTATCAAGGATTTGGCGGGCGATATTGTTGAACGCGGTGCCTTCGCCAACAGCCTAAAACAATTGCCCGCTATTTCGGTGCGGATGCTTTACCAACATAATGGCAATCGACCGATTGGTGAATGGGTAAAGATTTTTGAAGATGAAATTGGCCTTTGGGTAGAAGGGCTTATTTATGACGCAAGTGATGATGCCATGCTTGCACAATCAATGGTGAAATCTGGGCAAATGGATGGGCTTTCCATCGGTTTCCGCACGCTTGATTTTACGCCCGTGAATGGTGGTCGCATCCTAAAAGAAATTGACCTTAGGGAAGTTTCTTTGGTGGCATTTCCAATGTTACCGCGCGCGCGCCTTAAAACCATTAATCAATCTATCGCAGCATAATAGGAGTAATTAATGCAGGATATTGAAAACAAAAGTGCGCCTAATGAAAAGGCAGCACGCAACGAGATTATGAAGACATTTGAGGCATTCAAAGCCGCCAATGACGAAAGACTTCATAGCCTTGAACACAAAATCGCACCCAATAAAATTAATTATGATGTGCTTTTGGAAGAAAAGGTTGACCGTATCGACCGTGCTTTATCACAGGCCCAAGCCAGCCTTGATAGATTGGCATTGATGGGTGCGCGCCCAAATGCAATTGCGGAAAGTGAGCAAAAGTCCGCCCATAATCAAGCATGGTCGCAATTCATGCGCCGTGGCGATGAAAATGCTTTGCACCGTGTTGAAGAAAAATCATTGTCTTCATCGGTGGCATCAGATGGTGGCCACGTTGCCCCCGCCGAAGTTCAGGCAGTGATTGAACGTGTTTTATCAAACATCTCACCAATGCGTAAAATTGCCAGTGTGCGCCCAACCACTTCGGGAACTTTTAAAAAGCCGATTTCAACCACTGCGGCCACTGTTGGTTGGGTTGCCGAAACCGGTGCGCGCACGCAAACCAATACCCCAAACCTTGATTTATTGGCATTTCCGATTGGTGAAGTTTATGCAATGGCAGCCGCCACCCAAACCCTACTTGATGATGCAGCAGTTGATATTGATGCATGGTTGGCAAGCGAAATTGCCCAAAGTTTCGCAACCGCCGAAAGCGCCGCCTTTATTTCGGGGGATGGAACCAACAAACCAAAAGGCATTGCGTCATATAATATTGTGGCGGATGCCAGCCAAACCTATGGTTCACTTGGTTATATTGCCACTGGTTTGGCGGGGGCATTTGCGGCGACAAATCCGGTCGATAAATTGGTTGATTTAACCTATGCGCCGCGCACCCCATACCGCGCCAATGCATCATTTTTGATGAACCGTCGCACCTTGGGGCAGGTGCGCAAATTTAAAGACAGCACGGGGCAATATATTTGGCAACCGTCACTCGTGGCGGGGCAACCGACCACATTGCTTGGCTATAATGTCTATGAATGTGAAGATATGGCGGATGTGGCGGCAAATAGCCTTTCAATTGCTTTTGGTGATTTTGAAAAGGGCTATTTGATTGTCGATAGAACCGATGTCCGTGTTTTACGCGATCCATATTCAAACAAACCTTATGTCCTGTTTTATGTCACCAAGCGCGTGGGCGGCGGCGTGCAGGATTATGACGCGATTAAATTCCTTAAATTTGCTGCCTCTTAGGTGATAAATGACGAATATTGTTTTGGTGCAGCCGTCTGAACTGCCGCTATCTTTGGATGAGGTCAAAACCTATCTAAGAATTGGCACTGATGGCGATGATAATATGCTTTTGCTGTTGCTAAAGGCGGCGGTGGAAATGGTGGAGGCAAAAAATGCAATCGCCCTTATTTCCCGCAAGCTGCGCCAAAGCATTTCGGCAAAGGAAATCCATAATGCGTATAAATTGGCACAATCAAGCGGGCAAAAACCCGCTTTAAGGCCTGATTTTCGCAATGTTACGGCGATTGATACGGTTAGAAATTCCATAAATGGGATAATGGTAACCGCAATCGATTTAATAAGTTTGCAAGATAATCTGTTTTACCTCAATCGGTATAGCGAAGGTCTTGAAATCGATTATTTCGCGGGGTTTGCAAATGCGGCATCCGTTCCAAATTCCTATAAATTGGAAATATTGGAATATATAAACCGCGCAATTCAAAACCGTGATGATGGCGGACAAAATCAGAACCCGAATATTGGGGTGCGCCTATGATTGCCGTCCAAGAATTAATCACCAATTCACTAAAGTCTGATGCGGGTATTAAATCCACATTGGGCAACCCTGCGCGCATATATGATGCACCGGTTAAGCACGCGCTTATGCCCTTTGCAGTTTGGCGCAGGTGGGAACAAAAACCCATTGCCGGCGATTATGAGGGGGCGGTTGAATACACTGCTACCATTGAAATTACCTGTAAAAACAACGGCATTGATGATGCCAAATCAGCGGTTTCGGCAATTCAAAAATGGGCAATAAATGCCAAACCAGAAGACGAACAAGCCAAAATCATCCTTATCATGACCAATTACGCCGATGTTTACCGCGCCATAGATGGACGGACTTTTTTGGGCGTGGTGCGGCTTAAAATATTGGTGGAGGAAAAGGAAATATCATGACCATACAAGCAGCAAGAGACATTCTTTTAAAAATTTCCGATGGGGCCGTGAACCCAAATTATATAATCATTGGCGGATTGCGCGCCAGAACAATCGCACTTTCTGCCAAAACCATTGATGGCACGGCATCGGATTCGGCGGGTAATTGGCGTGAACTTTTACCCAATGCGGGTTTAAAAGAAGTGTCGGTAACGGGGTCAGGCGTGTTTAAAGATACTGTGGCGGATGAAATTGTGCGCTCCGCATTTTTCAATCAGGACGCCCGTATTTGGCGGCTAATTATCCCAAGTTTTGGGCAATTAGAGGGGTTATTCATAATTTCTAACCTTGAATATGGTGGCAATTATGATGGCGAGGCCACATTTTCAATGACCCTTAATTCAGCCGGGGCAATTGGGTTTAGCGCACTATGATAATCAATGAAAAACGTGGTGAAGTGGCAATCGAAATTAATGGCAAACACCACAAAATTTGCCTAACTTTGGGTGCGCTAGCAGAATTGGAAACCGCATTTTCTGCCACAGATTTAAAAGATTTGGGGCAAAAAATGGGGCGTTTAAGCGCGGGTGAAATCCTAATTGTATTGCTGATTTTGTTAAAAGGCGGTGGGGTAGTTTTTGAAATCGAGACCTTAAAAACTTCCGACCTTAACCCCAAAATAGCCGCGCAAAAAATTGCCGAATGTTTTGAAAAATGCGCGTAATCCAACAAAACCCTTGGGCGCAAATGATGCGATATGCCTTATCAATTGGCATAAGCCCGCGTGTGTTTTGGCAATTATCGGTTTTGGAATGGAAGATGTTGGTGGGGGAAAACCACCCCGCCTTAAACGCCCGAGAATTTGAAAAATTATTGAAAGAATTTGATAATGACACAAGATAATCAATATCAAAAAAGTGCCGATGAATTTGGTAATCTCGCACAAGCCGCCAATGAGAATGCCGCATTGATTTCGCGCGCCTTTGACAAGGTTGGTAACGATATTTCAAAAAGCCTGGGGACTGCGGCACGGTCTGGGGAATTATCGATTAAATCGCTGGCACAGGCAATTTTGCGCGATTTATCAAATGTTGCCATCAACCAATATGTCACCAAACCGATTGATGGGATTGTATCATCGATTGCCGCCAATTTTGGCGCGACAATTTCTGGTGCAAGGGCCGGTGGCGGCAGTGTGAATATTGGTGGGGCATATTTGGTGGGCGAAAATGGACCAGAGCTTTTTGTCCCCAAAACCGCGGGGACAATTCAAAACGAATTATCCCAACCAATAAATATCAATATCCATGTTGGTCAGGGTGGTAATTTGTCGGATGTTAAACGATCTGCCAATCAAATTTCAACTGCATTGGCGCGCGCCGTAAATAAGGGAAGGGCAGGATTATGAGTTTTCATGACATATCTTTCCCGATGCGAATTGCGCGTGGTGCAATTGGGGGCCCTGTTCGCCGCACCAATATTGCCACCCGCAAAAATGGCAAAGAAATCCGCATTAGTTCAAATGCAAATTCGCTAAGGCATTGGCAGATTTCGTCAAAAAATGCGGATTTGAATGATTTGGCACAGGTCGTTGATTTTTACGAGGCGCGGATGGGGCGGCTTTATGCGTTTCGGTTTCGTGATCCTTTTGATTATAAATCCTGCGCACCCAATAATATTCCAAATAAGAATGACCAAAAAATTGGGGTTGGTGATGGCGTAAACAAATCATTCCAAATTGTTAAAAACTATGGTGATGCGGCAAATATCTATGCCCGCAAAATTTCCAAACCAGTTTTAGGTTCGGTTTTAATTGCAATAGATGGTGTATTGAAAACAGGCGGGTTTGCAATTGATTATTTGACCGGAATGTTAAATTTCACCAATGCACCAAATACTGGGCAGATTATCACCGCCGGTTTTGAATTTGATTGCGTTGCACGTTTTGATAATGAACAGCTTGAATTATCACTAGATGGGCAGACCAATGGGCATATTGCCGACATCCTGATTAATGAGGTGTTGTCATGAAAACCGTGTCGTCATCTTTTGTGCAAAGCCTTGGGGCGGAAAGCCAAACTTTGGCATACGGCTATATTTTAAGCCGTAATGATGGTGTGAAAGTTTGTTTTTCCGGGCATGATTGCGATATTATGGTTGGTGGAAATCTATTCATTGCCAATAATACACTTGATATCGGGCATGGTGAAAAATCATCAGGTCTTGGAAGTGATAATAGCCTTTTGCTTGGTGGTTTCGAGGTTGGGCTTATTGAAGAAATCGACATCAAATTTGGTAAATGGGATAAAGCGGCGGTTGAAATTATTTTATTTGATTGGCAAAATGCCAATAATTATGCCACGGTTTTTAATGGCTTTATCAACGCGATTACCCAAAGCGACATTGGCTTTGAATTTGAATTGTCGGGGCAAAAACAGAAATTTCAAAATCAAATTGGGCGCACCATAAGCCGGAATTGTGATGCGGTTTTGGGCGATGAAAAGTGTGTGATTGACCTTGTAGAGGCGGGGCATTTTATTGATACCGAATTGCTTGCTAATTCGACCATTGATTTTATTGAAACCGACGCGAACAATATAAATGCCGCAGATTATATTTATGGCAAAATAGTTTTTAAAAGCGGTGCATTATCAGGGTTTGAAATCGGTATAAAAAGCATTGTTAAAAACGCTGCTACAACTTTGATTTTCCTTGAAAACCTTTTGCCAATTTTCCCTGTACAGGGCGATTCTATCCGGCTTTTCAAAGGCTGTGACAAGACTTTTACCACTTGCAAAACCCGTTTTCAGAATGGCGATAATTTTCGTGGTTGCCCGCATTTACCCGGTCAATCAGATGCCTTTGCTGGCCCTGACATATCGGGCAATGATGGGGGTAAACGGACATGATGCGGGATGAAATTATTGGCACTGCCCGCGAAATGTTGGGAACCCCTTTTCGGGTCGGTATGGCTTTAAAAAATGTTGGTTGTGATTGCGCAGGGTTAATAGAAATTATTTTGCGGCAATTGGGACAAGAGGTTCCAAAGCGTAATCAAACCCTGGCAGAAGCACTAAGAACCGCAATGGATGAAACCAAAACCCAATCAGTGGGTGATGTGGTTTTATTTAAAAGCACCGCGAATATGGCGGATTTCCATTGCGGAATTATAACCGACAAGAACACCATAATTCATGCCCATTGGTCACAAGGTGTGGTCGAAAATTCATTCGGCAATTGGTTCAAAAAGCGTGTTGTTGCATTTTATTCTTTTAAGGGTGTCGAATAATGGCTTCGATAATTTTATCATCACTTGGAACATCGGCGTTTGGCTCTATTGGCGGGTTTATTGGGTCGTTGGTTGGTTCATCAATTGATGGCTATTTATCATCAGAGCTTGTGGGGAGGGTGCGTGAAGCATCAAAACTTGGCACATTGTCGGTGCAATCATCAATAGATGGTGCGCCAATGCCGATTGTTTATGGTCGTGCCAAAATTGCGGGGCAAATTATTTGGGCCTCAAAATTCAAAGAAACCAATATAAAGCGTAAAGTGGGTGGTAAATCTGGGCAGAAAATCACCGAAAACAAATATTTCATTTCTTTTGCCATTGCCTTGTGTGAGGGTGAAATATCGGGTCTGGGCAAAGTTTGGGTCAATGGCGATGAATTTGATTTGAATAATACCGAATATCGCCTTTATCGCGGAACGCCTTTCCAAGATAGAGACCCGCTTATTGAGGCAATCGAAGGCATTGGAAATACCCCGCGCTATAATGATATCGCCTATATTGTATTTGAGGATTTCGACCTTGATAATTATGGCGACCGCATCCCGCAATTCGCATTTGAAGTTTTTTGCCCGCCCAAATCATCGGAAAATCGGCTTGAAGATTTAATCAAAGGGGTTTGTATGATACCTGGTGCTGGTGAGTTTGCCTATGCCACCACATCCATCAAACATCTTGTTGCACCCGGCCGTGACGATGGGGTGAACAATAATCAAAGTGGTAATAAAGCTGACTTTGTGGTTGCTTTAGATAATCTTGAACGCGACTTGCCGCAGGTTAAAAATATATCGCTGGTGGTGGCATGGTTCGGCACTGACATACACGCTGAAAATTGTGAACTAAAGCCGAAAGTTGACCGCAAGGATAAAATAACATCGCCTTATCAATGGTCGGTTGCGGGTCTTGGGCGTGATGATGCCGATTTGGTTAGCAATTATATGGGTGATGCCGCCTATGGCGGGACGCCGTGCGACACATCAATTATTGAGGCAATAAAGGAGATTAAATCGCGCGGTTTAAAAATTACTTTTAACTCCTTTATAATGATGGATTGTGCGGGTTATCCATGGCGCGGACGAGTTACTATTACGGGTGATAAAACCATTGCCGCACGTACAAAAATCAATGAATTTTATAATGGCAAGGCATGGTCATACCGCAATTTTATTCTGCATTATGCGAATTTATGTGCTGAAGCGGGTGGGGTTGATACATTCCTTTTGGGTTCTGAAATGGTGGGTTTAACCCGTATCAGGGATAATGAGGATAAATTTCCATTCGTTGAAAACCTTAATGAATTGGCGTCCGAAGTGCGGGCAATTTTACCGAATGCCAAAATTTCTTATGGCGCTGATTGGACGGAATATGGTGCATATTATTCGGACAATAACACGTATTTCCCGCTTGATGCCCTGTGGTCAAATGCCAATATCGATTTTGTCGGCATTGATTATTATGCCCCAATTTCTGATCGCCACGAAGGTGATGCCCGCTATTCAATTCCTGATTTTCAAAATCATATTGAGGGTGGGGAAGGGTATGATTATTATTATCAAAACCAAAGTGACCGCACCAATAAAATCAAAACCCCAATAATTGATACGAACTATCACGAAGAATGGGTTTATCGGCAAAAGGATTTGCGTGGGTTTTGGTCAAATACACATTATGAACGCTTGGGTGGGGTTAAAAAAGCAATCCCAACCCCATGGCTTGCCAAATCAAAACCTATAAGACTGCTAGAGCTTGGTTACGCCGCAATTGACCGCGCCGGCAATTTTCCAAGTGCGTTTCCCGATGCCAAATCAAATGAAAATACCATTCCATATTTTTCAAATGGTGCGCGCGATGACATGGAACAGCGTAATTGTTTGAGCGCGTTTCTAGGCTATTGGCAGGGGGATAAAAACCCAAATGCCAGCCTTTATAATGGCAAGATGATTGATTTGGATGGGATAAATATTTGGGCATGGGATGCACGGCCCTATCCCGCATTCCCATCTCTTTCCGATATTTGGGCGGATGGCGAAAATATGCCCAAAGGTCATTGGCTTATGGGGCGCATGGGACAAGGGAATTTGGGTGAGATTATCAAAGATATGGCCCTGCGTGCTGGCTTTGAAAATGTCGATTGTAATGGTGTTGAAGGAATTATTGACGGCTTTGTCATCGAAAATCCACAGGATGCCCGTGCCGCCCTTGAAAATCTAATTTATGCTTTTGGTGTTGAATTTAACCAAAGCGGGGATTTAATTATTTTCAAAACCCGCCAGTATAGCGATAATATTACCGAATTATCACACGATGATTTGATTTTGGATGACGCCCAAAACCTAATCCAAAGATCCAAAGAATTTGCCGATAAAATTTCACGCTTTCAATTTTCTTGTTATGCTTCTGATGCCGATTATGACATTATTTCTCATGAAGTTGTTGGCAACACGGCACAGGGCAAAAGAGGGCAATTTTCATTGCCAATAATTGCGGGTCGCGAAGTGCGCGATGGAATTGCCCGCTATCTTTTGGGGCTTGCGCAAAATGGTGTTGTAACTGCGGAAATAAGGGTTGGGATGCAGGCGGCACTTACCCTTGAAATAGGTGATAATATCAAATTGGATGGTGAGGTTTGGCGCATTGAGCGCATCGAAAATGATATTTTCACACCCCTTCATTTATCAAAGGCATTTTGCGATTTCTTAGCGCCCAATAAAGGCGAATTGCAGAATAAATTTATTCAATCGACCACCTATTCGCGACCATATGGGATTATATTATCACTGCCATATCCCTTCATTGCTGCCAATGATTGCAATGCCAAGGTATTTGCCGCGCAATCCCCATTTTTTGGCGCAATCGAAATGAAGTTTAATGGTGCAAAAATTGTTACCCTCAATAAAACCGCAAATTATGGCTTTTTAAACGGGGCTTTGGCGCAATCGAAAATTTCACAAAGGCTAAATTGCGCCATTCAGATTGAAATGGCGATTGGTGAATTGCCAAATTCCGGTTATTTGGCATTTGTTGAAAATGATATTGTGAAAGACATTATTTATTTTGAAAATGCGGTTTTAACTGCCAGCCAGAGCTATAAATTAAATGGCATTGTGCGTGGATTATCGGGCATAGCCGACGCGCCAGAAATTTCGGATGGAACTTTTTCGCTTTTGCTTGATGATGCAGGTATCGAAGCACATCTAGATAGCCAATATCTTGGCATCGACATGGAATATCAATTTACAACTTCGGGCTATGCCGATGAAAGCGGACATTTAAAAAACTATGTTTTTGAAAATTCGGGGCAAAAAGAATTTGCACCATGTCACCTATCCGCAGCTCGTAAAGCTGATGGCGTGCATATTGGGTTTATCCGCCGTGCCGCAGGTAATGGTGACGGCTGGGAAGCATTAGAAGTGCCATCAAATATCAATGAAAAATATGTGATTGAGATATTATCCGGCAATGTTACCGTTTGTAACATGGTAATAAATTCCAATGAATTTATTTATTCAAATGCTATGGAAATCAGTCATTTTGGGCAAATGATGCCAAATATAAATTTTCGGGTCGCACAAATTGATGATAAAAATAATATTGGCAATTATGCCAGTGCAACAATAGCATTATAATTATTCATAAAACCCCTTTTACTTTTGTCAAAAACCCCTAAATACATACGTGATTAAGGAGTTTTAAAATTGGCAGAAAATCCATATAATATTCTTGGGGTGAATGAGGGTGCGCCAATTGCAGAGGTGCGCAAGGCATATCGCAAACTTGCCAAGGAATTCCATCCCGATAAAAACCCAAATAATAAAGCCGCCGAAGAGAAGTTTAAAAAAATCTCTGCTGCGTTTTCATTTCTTGACGATGATGAAAGAAAAGCAAAATTTGACCGTGGCGAAATTGACGCCGATGGCAATCCAAAATTTGCGGGCTTTGGTGGCGGTCAAGGTGGCTTTAATGGCGGCTTTGCGGGTGGAGATCCGTTTGGTCCCGGTGGCCCATTTGCGGGCATGAACATGGGCGGCGGCCGTGCCAAGGCATCTTCTGGCTTTGGTAATCCTGATTTTGAGGATTTCTTTGGCGATATTTTTGGCGCAAATCTGCGCGGTGGTCGTGGTGCGCGCACTGGTTCAACCCGCCCACCTGGCAAGGGTGCTGACCTTAGCACAACATTACAAATCGAAACGCTTGATGCAATTGTTGGCGCAAAAAAACGTGTTACCGTTAATGGTAGCGCGATTGATATTACCATCCCATCAGGTGTTACAGAGGGGCAGGTTCTACGCTTGCGTGGTAAAGGTGGTGCCGGTGTTGCCGGCGGCGCAAACGGTGATTTATTGGTTACAATCAATATCAAGCCTGATGGTAATTACCGTATTGATGGCATTGATGTTCATACCGATTTGCAAATTACCCTGATTGAGGCATTAGAAGGCGCAAAAATAGAGGTTCCAACACCACTTGGAAAAGTTGCCCTAAGCATTAAGCCAAACGCCAATTCTGGGCAGACATTACGCCTAAAAGGGCGCGGTGTTGCCAAGGGTAATAAAATTGGTGATTTATATATTCACCTTGAAATTACTTTACCGGATGGTGACAATTCCGAATTGCTTCAATTGCTTGCCAATTGGTCGCGTAAAGCAGAAGCGCCAAAAAAGAGAAGCTAAAAATATACCAAAAGAGAATCTAAAAATATAAATGACAAAAAAACCATTAATCGCCATTATTATGGATGAAGACACCTCAAAAGGTGGTCGTTTTTACGAGGCAAACAAAGGCTATTTCAATGCGGTATATGCGGCGGGTGGTGTGCCAATTGGGATTCCATATTTTAAAGAGGCGGGTGAATTTGCGCTTGCTAATTGCGATGGTCTTATGTCCACTGGTGCACGGGTAAGGTTTGCGGATGGTGCCTATATTGATGGTGAGCAAAGCAATTCACCCGATTCTGATAGATACGAATTTGAAAGTGAATTAGTTAAAAAATGGGTCGATGCCGACAGGCCTTATCTTGGAATCTGTAACGGGATGCAGGTTTTGGGCGTGGCCTATGGCGCAAAAATGACCTATCGCTTGGCGCATCACCTAAAAACTGCAATAAATCACAATTTAAAAGAAACCCTACACAATGTGAAAATTGTCCCTGATACGCATTTGGCACAAATGATTGGCGTGCCAGAAATTGTAACCAATTCACACCATAATGAAGGTTTCTTGCAAGCAAGTGATGACGTGATTTTCTCTGCTTTTGCAGAAGATGGCGCAGTAGAAGCCCTTGAAATCAAGGGTAAACAGTTTGCAATTGGGGTGCAGTGGCATCCCGAACTTTTATGGCCCAAAAGTGATTATAAAGATGATTTAAAAACTGCTTCGCAGCCAATTTTTGAAAAATTTGTATCAAGTTGCTGTTTTTAAAATAAACTTACTTGCTATATTAGAAAATCAATAATAAAGCATTTTATATAAATCATTCAATTTCTGTTCATATCGGATATGTAAAATAGGCAGTATGAAAAAACTCGCTGCAACATTAACCGGATTATTATTGATTGGCATGGCGCCGAATATTGCGTTGGCTCGCCCGCATTTCGCGCTACAAATGCCAGACAACGGTTTTATTTCAAATTATGTTCCGCCAATGAGTAAATATGCCGATCGTGGGCAGATACTTTCATTGCGCGAAGTTGCGCAGATTATTAATCAAAGTGTTCCGGGTCGCCTAAGTGATGCCCAATTGGTAAATGATGGCGGAAGACAGGTCTATGTTGTTCGTTGGGAACCTTCTGAAAATCGCGGTCGCATTATTGAGTTTGTTGTAGATGCCGAATCTGGCAGAATCTTAAGCCGTCGCGGTTAATTGACGGCCCCCTTTAGGTTTCTTTGCGCGTGAGGTGAAAATGCGTTGTTTAATTGTTGAAGATGATCCAGATTTACGTCGTCAATTGCATCGTGCACTTACTGATGCTGGTTATGCTGTTGATGCTGCGGCAGATGGCGAAGAAGGACATTTTTTAGGTGATACCGAGCCGTATGACGTCGTCGTTCTTGACCTTGGTTTGCCATTAATTGACGGTGTGACCATTCTTGAACGTTGGCGCAAAGACGGAAAAGATTTTCCGGTTTTGATTTTAACGGCACGTGACAGATGGGCTGAAAAAGTTTCTGGCTTTGATGCTGGTGCTGATGACTATCTTACCAAGCCATTCCATACCGAAGAATTGCTTGCACGTTTGCGCGCATTGGTACGTCGCGCGGCGGGGCACGCAACATCGGCACTTGAATCAGGTAATTTACGCCTTGATACACGTGCGCAAAGGGCAACGGTTAATGGTAACCCGATTAAACTTACTAGCCATGAGTTGCGTCTTTTGACCTATTTGTTGCACCATGAAGGTCGTGTTGTTCCGCGTACCGAAATTATTGAACATATCTATGATCAAGATTTTGACCGAGATTCCAATACTATTGAGGTTTTTGTCGGTCGTTTGCGCAAAAAAATCGGGCAAGATAGAATTCTTACGGTTCGTGGTTTAGGGTATCAGCTTATAAATCCTGATAAGTAATTTATGCCACAATTGCTTAAAAAAACCACGTCACTAACCCTACGTCTAATATTGGTCGCAATCATTTGGTCGATTGCGGCGGTATTGGCAACTGGTTTTGGTTTGGCGACAATTTTTGGCAATTATGTTGATAAGAATTTTGAAAATTCCATAAGCGTTTATCTTGATACTTTGGCGGCAACTGCGGATGTCGATAAGTCAGCAAAACTAGTTATCGAACGGCCACCAACTGACCCACGTTTCACGCGGCCTTTGTCTGGTTATTATTGGATGGCTGCCGATATTAATGAGGCTGGGAAAATAACTGCCAATCAGGTGCGGTCACGCTCTCTTTTTGATGAAACCATCAATTTACCTGCCGCAGTCGTGACAAAAGCCACATCAAACCCCGGGGTTGACGCATATTATAACATTAACCGAAGTGGTGAGAGTTTAAAAATAGGTGCGCGGCAAATTACGCTTCCTGGGCGGCATAACAACACTATTTTAGTTGTTGCGTTTGACAGAACCGAAGTTGAAAAATCCAAAAGCCGCTTTAACCTTATTCTTATGGCATCATTAATTGCCCTTGTGGTTGGTTTAATGTTGGCAATTATTCTTCAGGTTAAACTTGGTCTTAAACCATTGCGGCAAATGGGTGATCAATTGGGCGATATCAGAAGTGGCAAAGCCGAGCATCTTGATGAAAATCTGCCGATTGAAATTGCACCAATCGCCAGCGAATTAAACGCTCTTTTACAACATAATGAAGAAGTTGTTGAACGCGCACGCACCCATGTGGGCAATCTTGCCCATGCGCTTAAAACCCCAATTTCTGTTATGTTAAATGAGGCTGGTCAGCATGAGGATGCGTTCTCAAGGCTGGTAACACGCCAAACCCAAACCATGCAAAGACAGGTAGAGCATTATTTAAAACGCGCTCGTGCCGCTGCTCGTGCCGAAACCTTGCGCACCCGCACTCCTATTGGTCCTGTGGTTGACGATATTACCCGCACACTTGCAAAATTATATCGTGCCGAAGGTGTTCTGGTCGAGGTTTTGAACAAAACCAATGCCGCATTCCGTGGTGAGCGTGAGGATTTGGAAGATTTATTTGGAAATCTGGCCGAAAATGCTTGTAAATATGGCGGTGGCTTGGTTGAAATAAGTTTCGAAGATAGAGATGCCGGCTTTATTCATATTCTAATTGATGATGACGGTGAGGGACTTACCGAATCCGAGGTCAAAGACGCCTTAAAACGTGGCGTAAGGCTTGATGAAACTTCAAATGGTTCAGGTCTTGGGCTTTCAATTGCCCATGAATTGGCGGTTGCATATGGTGGCGCCTTGAACTTTGAAAAATCGCCATTGGGCGGATTGCGCGCCAATTTACGTTTGCCGACTGCTGATACCATAAATTAACTATTTGTATTTAGATTTTTTAAGCTAAAATCAAAAGACTTTGCTAGCAGCCGGTTTTTATAACAGACATGTCAAATAGTCGTAGTGAGGAAATAGAAAGATTAAACTCTTTAATAGCCAATGCGTCCGCATCTGTGGCTGCTGGATTGTTGTCGCAACTCGAATTACTTAAGGCGCAAAATACAAATAATCTACCTATTGATGAAATGATTGCAACATTGCGCGAAAAAGTGCAGTCTTTTGATGGTGAAATTGCACGCTTTCCCAATTTGTCACGCCTATTTTTTGAACCTTTTGATGTTCTATTTGTCGATAAATACAAAAGCTCACCTTTACCTGGAAGTTTTAAACGCGATTCATTGGGTAAAATTTGGGAAGTTATAAAAAAGACTTCAGACACGGCTGAATTTAATGGTTACGAACAACGCGCCAAAGATGCCCTAAGCATAGGTAATGTTGGCTTGGGGCAAAATATAGCCAGTGAATTGCGCAGTAAAATTGCACAAAAATTTTTTCAAAAACCTGATGATGGGTTTTTCAATAATCATGACAGAACCATTTCTTTTGAAGATTCAAAACGGTTCATAATATTATTGCAAACCCATCAAAAAGCCAAAGAAAGCGGCCTTAGCATTGATTTTGATATTGAAAATCTTTCACGCGCTGCATTCGATAAATATATGACTTTTTTCAAAGAGCTTGAAAATACAAACCTTGATTTGGCCGCAGAACTTATGATTTCTATCATGGCGAATTCATCAAAGCCGTGGATGACATTGCGAATTTTGAAAAGCATAAATCCACTCGTAAATGATAGAAAGCTTGATGCAACCGCATATAAAATTGTTGGTGATCGGCTTTTGGGGCAAATACGTGAGTTTGTAACCAAGTTCAATGATGCACGAAATGGCGATTTTGACGGCGAAGTTTTGGCCCATGATATCGAAACATACAATAAATTCTCGCATGGGTTTGAGCGTGAAGAAATTTTATCAGGCGATGGCCCGTGGCAAAAAGAATTATTTAGTATCCGTGCAAGGGCAACCCAATTACTTATTGATTTATGCCAACGTTCGCTTGGGTATTTGCAACGCGCCTTACCTATTGATCGGACAATGGTGAAGGGAAAGGGATATTTGGATATTCCGCGCACCGGCGCACCTATTGATGATTCTAAATATAAATTGGCATATGAATTTTCACGTTTTATTCGTGAAACCCGCCTCTTTGCGCCTTTGGGTGGCTTTAAGGTTGCGCGTGAAACATCATTGCAAAACATGTTGAAACATTGCGATGCCTTAAGAAGTGGCCTTACTTTGGAATTAAGTGAAAATAATAAGGGTAAATATTTTGATGACTGGGCGCGCCAAACCATTGAAATTACCCGTATTGTTGATGATGAAGCTGCGGCAAAGTCCTTTGAACGTAGGATTTATGGCTGATTTTTAATCCCCGCTACATTTTGCCGCTCTTTTATTTGTGAATATTCACACCTAAATGAGCCTTTAACTTGCATATTTAGAAAATAAAAGCCATTGCATACTCATGGGACAAGCAACTTCTAACCTAAGCCTAATTTTATTTTTTGCCGTTGCGTTAATTTTATTATTGGCCGCAATCTGGTATCTTATGGGCAGCTTGAAAAAAAGCGAAGCGCCGGCAATTGATGGCAATTCAATTTATAAAAGACAACTCGAAGAATTGAAACAATCGCTTGAATTAGGGCAGATTGACGAAACCGATTACGAAAATGCCCGCCTTGAAATCGGGCGTCGTATGGCGCGTAATAAGCGTGAAAGCGTGCAAATATCTTCCCCAATTAATCCGCGCTATGTGGCATTATTAATTGGTCTGTTTGGTCTTTCAACAATTGCAACCTATTTCTTTGTTGGTTCACCGGGTTTTGGCGATATGCCAATTGCCAAACGCGAAAAAGAATTATTGGCGCGGGATCCCAACACTTTAACCACTGGCGAAATTAAACTTATTATCGAACAAAAAATGCGCGAAAAGCCAAATGACGCAACGCCGCATCTTTTGATGGGAAAAATCCTTGCCGGTGAGGGGCGCGATGATGAGGCGCTTCGTGCCTATCAGGCTGCTTTAAGACGTGAAGATAAAAATCCGGAAATCTATGCCGAAATCGGCGGTGTTATCTTTAGGCTTTCTGGAAATGTGGCGTCCCCTGAAAGCAATGGCGCTATCAAAGATGCCTTGGCGCTTGATAAAAATAATATGACTGCGCTTTTTTATTCTGGTCAGTTTAAATGGGCGGCGGGTGATAAAACCGGTGCAATGGATATTTGGCGTGATGCGTGGCAACGGTTCCCGTCAAAAGATGAAAATCAACCAAGTCAACAGCAATTTGGTCTTTTGACCCGTATCGTGCCTGAAATTTCAAAACTTGAAAAAGGCCCGATGATGGGCGGTAAAAAAGGCCCTATGATGGGTGGCGCAATGGGCGTTGGCGCGATGGGCGCTTCAGAAGCACCATTCATGGCGGCAATGGCGGCCGGTGGTAATCCACAGGATTTCATCAAAACCATGGTTCAAAACCGTGTTGATGCACTTAAACAATCGCCAGATGATATTGGTTTGCGGGTTTCTGTTATCAAAGTTTTGTTGACATCAGGCAAGATTGATGAAGCCAAGAAAACCTATGAAGATGGCATAAATCTGTATAAAAATGACAAATTTAAAACCCAAATATTGGAAGTGGCGGCAATGATGTTACAATCATCGCAACCAGGCACTGATAATGGCGGAAATATGGGTGGTTAAAAGGTGTTGATATGAAAAGACGGCATAAAACCCTAATTTGGATTGCGTTGGGCGCGGTAGTTCTTGGCGGCGGCACGGTTTTGGGTGCGGTTGCAATGAAAAAGACAGTGTCATTTTTCTATGCGCCAAAAGATGTTTTGGTTACACCGCCAAAACTTAACCGTGAGGTTCGGCTTGGCGGTCTGGTATTAACCGGAAGCCTTAAGCACACCACTGATGGCACAATTAATTTTGTGGTTACCGATAATGTTGCCAATGTTAATGTTACCTATAAAGGCATTGTTCCTGACCTTTTCCGCGAAGGGCAGGGGGTTATTGCCGAGGGTAAGTTTACCGACAACACACATTTCAAGGCAGAAAGAATTTTGGCAAAACATGATGAAAATTATGTTCCTAAAGAGGTTGCCGATTCTTTGAAAAAATCCGGTGAATGGCGCGGCCCTGAAGCCGCATTAAAAGAACAAAAACAGCCATAATGCTGTGAAAAGGTAATTTAATGATTGTTGAAATTGGGCATTTTGCATTAATCCTTGCTATGTTTGCGGCATTGGCACAAAGCTGTGCAGGTTTAATCGGTGGGCAGCGCGCGGATTACCGTTTTTACACTTTCACAAAACGCGCAACAGACATCACGTTCGTTGCGGCTGCGGTTGCATTAATTGCGCTTATCCATGCCTATCTTACCAGTGACTTTTCGGTTAAAAATGTGGTTGAAAATTCCCATTCACTTAAGCCGCTGATTTATAAAATCGCTGGTTCATGGGGCAATCACGAAGGTTCAATGCTGCTTTGGGCATTGGTTGGCGCAGGTTTTGCAACCTTTTTATCCCATTCAAAAGAAGAATTAGTTTGGACCTTAAAATCACGCGCATTGGGCGTGCAAGGTTTGATTGTGGCATTGGTAATTGCCTATGTTGTTTTTGCCTCAAACCCATTCATTCGTCTGCCTAATCCACCATTCCAAGGCAATGATTTAAACCCATTATTGCAGGATCCGGCATTGGCGGCGCACCCACCATTTTTATATTTGGGTTATGTTGGTTTGTCGTTGGTTTATTCACTGGCAATTGCTGGCTTGCTTGATGGCAAGGTTGATGCGGTTTGGGCAAGGATTATTCGCCCTTGGGCGCTTGCATCATGGGTGTTTCTAACTGTTGGTATCTTACTTGGTGCTTATTGGGCATATTATGAACTTGGCTGGGGCGGCTGGTGGTTTTGGGATCCAGTTGAGAATGCATCATTCATGCCTTGGTTGCTTGGCACTGCATTGTTACACTCGGCAATTGTAACTGAAAAACGTGGTGCCTTGGCGGCATGGACGGTATTGCTTGCGATTTTGGCCTTCTCTTTATCGCTTTTGGGTACATTCCTCGTTCGTTCGGGTGTTTTGACATCGGTTCACGCCTTTGCACTTGATCCAAAACGCGGGGTTTGGATATTGCTTATTTTGGCATTATTCACCGGTGGCGGCTTGTTGCTTTATGGCCTACGTGCCGGCGTTATGAATAGTGACAAGGGGATGTTTGCGCCCGTATCACGCGAAACCGCATTGGTTTTGAACAATTTATTCTTGGTGGTTGCCACACTTACGATTTTGGTCGGCACTCTTTACCCGCTTTTGGGTGAAGCGATTTATGGTCGGGCAATCTCGGTTGGTGCGCCATATTTTAATGCGGTATTCACGCCATTAATGTCGATTATTTTGGTGTTCTTACCGGTTGCCAGTTTCTTTTCTTGGAAAAGATCTAAAATTACTACACATGCCAAAAAACTTATTCCGGCTTTGATAATTGCAATTATTGGCGGGCTTGTGGTGGCATTTATTGCGCAAAACAAACCAATGAGCGCGGTTGGCGTGTCATTGGGCGTTTGGTTAGTGCTTGGCGCATTTTCTGAATTCCTACAAAAAGCTGGTCTTGGCAAAAGCAATGATGTTGTAAAACGTGCTTTTGCATTGCGCCCGATGTATTGGGGTATGTTTATTGCCCATTTGGGGGTCGGCGTATTCGTTATTGGTGCGGTGGTTGAAACCTCTTTCCAAAAAGAACAAACTTTTGCAATTGGCATTGGCGAAACTGTACAGTTTGAAGGTCGTAAAATTACCCTCGATAAAATTGCCTCATTAGAAGGGCCAAACTTTTATTCAGATGCGGCGCAAATTTCGGTTAATGATGGCAAAAAGACAATTATCCTTAACCCTGCGCGGCGTTATTATCCGGCGGCAAAAATGCCAACCACCGAGGTGGATCGTAAAGCAAGCCTTTTCGGTGAATTATACATGGCATTAGGTGAACCAAATTCAGAAAGTGGTGCATCAAAGTGGGTGTTGCGTGTTTATTTCAACCCATTCATTGGATGGATTTTTGGTGGTTATTTCTTGATTGCTTTGGGCGGACTTCTAAGTTTGGCGGATCGTGGCCTTCGGGTTGCTGCACCAAAGGCATCAGGTGATATTGCAAAGGCGGCGTCATGAAAAAGTTTTTCTCGTCAATAATTTTGCTTTTGGGCTTTGTTGCGGTCAATGCCTTTGCTCAGGATTTAGACCCAAAACAGAACGAGCGTTATAATAACCTTGCGCAGGAAATCCGCTGCGTGGTTTGTCAATCTGAACCGGTTGCAACATCATCGGCAAAAATCGCTGCCGATATGCGCGATGTTATTAAAGAGCATATTTTAAAAGGCGAATCGGATAACCAAATTCGCAAATATTTTGCCAATCACTATGGTGAATATGTTTTGTTGCGCCCGCAATTAAGCGCGGCAACAATTGCGCTTTGGGCCTCACCCTTTATACTTTTGATAATGGGGGGCGCGGTTATTCTTTTGCTTATGGGTAAATTAAAATCAACTCCTGAAGCGATTCCACCTGAAAGCATTCCAACTGAAACTGAAGAAGATGCAGAGGCGATTGCGGCGCTAAAAGAACTCGAAGAAAAATAATTATTTCTTTATGAAAAATTCTTCTGCCCCAAGTTTTGCAAGGCGGGCATTGTGAAGATTTGCGCCGCGTCGGAAAAATGCCAAAAATTGGTCAATTTCGCGAAAGGCGGAGTAATTTATTGATATTGGGCGAAATTGGCGGTCTTTTCCACGAATGACTAATCCCGCTTTTTCCAAAACCTTTATGTGTTTAGATATCGCGGGCAAAGAAATATCAAATGGCTTTGCAAGCTCATTAATAGTGTAATTGTTATTTACTGCCCCATTATCACAAAGACGGGTTAAAATATTGCGCCGCGTCTCGTCGGATAAAGCATGGAAAATCAAATCTATTTTGTTCATCGCATCACCTTATTATTTAACCGATTAATTAAATAATGTGTTCTTTATTAAACTAAATGGTTAAATAATACAAGTGGCTAAACATTACAGAAAATTATGTTTCAATTGCCAAAAACCTATATATTATTGCACAATAAAGCAGAGAATTATGTTTTTTAGACATTGTTTAGCCATAATTAATGCCAATATTTGTAATGTTAGGAAAATATGTATTCCACATTATCGGAGAGGTTAATGGAACAAAAATCAAAACCAAGTTTCTTGAAAAGACCTGTAATGACTGGTGCGGCTGCGGTGGCGCTTGGTATTGCGGCATTTGGTGCAGGACAAGTGCTTTCGCCAAATCTTTTAAAGGCACAGGCAATTCAGGCACAGGCACCGATGGCGGCTTCCGCATTGCCAAGTTTTGCTGATTTGGTGGAACGGGTTTCCCCTGCGGTGGTTTCAATTGAGGTTACCAAGTCAATTCCGGATCAATCTGATGATGAATTAGAAGCGCAATTGCAACAAGTTCCTCCTGATTTGCGCCCATTCTTGCGCAATATGCCAAAAAATAAAGGTGGCGGTGAAGCACGTGGCGGCGGTTCTGGTTTCTTCATTTCTGCTGACGGTTATATCGTAACTAATAATCACGTGGTTTCTGATGCCAGCAAAATTACAGTTACCCTTAAAGACGGCAAAGAATTACCGGCCAAGGTAATTGGTACGGATGAAAGAACCGATATTGCGGTTATCAAGGTTGAAGGTGCAAATTACCGCTATGTGCAATTTGAAACCAATACCAACGTTCGTGTTGGCGATTGGGTGGTTGCAATTGGTAACCCATTCGGTCTTGGCGGCACGGCAACTGCGGGTATTGTATCGGCATTGGGCCGTGAAGATGTGGGCGGTCAAAATATCGCCGACTTTATCCAAATTGATGCGCCGATTAACCCTGGTAACTCTGGTGGTCCAACCTTTGACATGCAGGGTCGCGTAATCGGTATTAATACCGCGATTGTTTCCGGTTCTGGTGGCAATATTGGTATTGGCTTTGCGGTTCCTTCTTCAACTGCGGTGCGTGTGACACAGCAATTGATGAAAGGTGGACAGGTTGCTTATGGCTGGCTTGGTGTTGGCATTGGTGATTTGTCACCAGACCTTGCTGATGCATATGGTGTTGGTAATGTGAAGGGCGCAATTGTTGGCTCTGTTAATGCTGGTTCACCTGCGGCAAAGGCGGGTTTGAAACGTGGCGATGCGATTGTTAAATTTAACGATCAACCAATTAATGGTGCATCAGACCTTACCCGTCGTGTTGGTGGAACCGAAGTTGGCAAAACCGTTAAACTTGAAATTATTGATGCATCAGGCAAAAAACGGGTTGCGAATGTTTTAATTGCGCCGCGCCCATCTGAAAAACAATTGGCACAACTTGATGACCCAAAAGATAATTCGGTGGTTGCCGATACCAAGGTCACAAGTGGCACAAGCCTCGGCATGACGGTTTCTTCTTTGACCCCAACTGCAAAACAACGCCTTCGCCTTGATAGTGATACATCTGGCGTTTTAATCACCGACATTGATGATAAATCAGATGCGGCGAAAAAAGGTATTGCTGCGGGTATGGCAATTCTTGAGGCCAATGGTCAAAATGTTGGCACCCCAAAAGATCTTGAAAATGCCATCAAAGACGCAAAACGTCAGGGCAAAAAATCAATTCCAATATATGTCCAAACCCCACAAGGTCGCGGTGCATATCTTGCGATATTAATTGGCTAATCCTGAATAAAGATTGGATATAAAATGAGAGTATTAATTGTTGAAGATGCCGTTGATACCGCAAAATTTATGGCACGCGCCATAGAAGATGCTGGTCATGCTGCCGATGTCTGCCACAATGGTGCCGAAGGTGAGTTAAAGGCGCGCACGCTTTCTTATGATGTGCTGGTTTTTGACCGTATGTTACCGGGCAAAGATGGTATGCAGGTTGTCGAAGATTTGCGCAAAGATGGTATTACCACGCCTGTGCTTTTCCTTTCGGCCTTGGGCGATGTTGAACACCGTATCGAAGGTTTAAAAGCCGGCGGTGACGATTACCTTTCTAAGCCTTATTCATCAGCCGAACTTGTGGCGCGGGTTGAGGTTTTGGGAAAACGTACCGACCCCGATAGCCGCCAAACAGTTCTAAAACTTGGTGAATTGGAAATGGATCTTATCACCCGCAAAGTTACGCGTTCTGGCAATAAAATTGACGTGCAACCACGTGAATTCCGCTTGCTTGAATATTTAATGCGTAATTCAGGGCAGATTGTTACCCGTACCATGTTGCTAGAAAAGGTGTGGGACTATCACTTTGACCCACAGACCAACGTTATTGATGTTCACGTTTCAAGACTACGTTCAAAAATTGACAAAGATTTTGACCATCCTATGCTACACACAATTCGTGGAACTGGTTATAGATTAGAAGCGTGATTTGAAAGTTAAACTAAACCAATATATTCAAAAAATATCGCCCCGTTTAATTGAAAAACTGGGCGATATTCGCGCTTATATGGTTTCGATTATCCGCACCACCACTTTTAAAGTGGCGTTTGGTTTTGCGGCGCTATTTTCGGCATTTGCACTTTTGCTTTTGGGTTATATTTACGTAGTGACGGTTGGGGTTTTATCCTTTAACGCCGACCGTATTGCCCGCGATGAACTTGCCGAACTTACACAAATTTGGGCGGAAAAGGGTGTCAACGCCCTTAATGGTGAGGTTATTGTTCGTGCCGCATCATCAATGGAAGATTTATTCGTTCTAATAACGCCAGAGGGCAATATTTTATCAGGCAATATTGATGCCGTGCCGATGGATTTATCAAAAGTTCCGCGCCCTAAAAAGGGTGACAATCTTTTTGAAATTCCGGTTCGTTCAACCTCTTTTACCTATTTCCCACAAGATAATATAAACCGTAAACATGCCGCGCGCGGTGTGTTCTTGGCGGGTCCTGATGGTTATGGTCTTTTTGTTGCCCATGATCTTGGCCCTGGTTACACTTTGGCGGAAAAGGTCGTAAATGCGGTTTGGACAGGGTCTTTGGCGGTGTTGGCATTTGCGATAATTGCCGGATATTTGGCGGCAAGGGGGGCTGCGCGACGGGTTGATGAATTATCGCAAACCACGCGCAAAGTTATGGCTGGCAACCTTTCGGTTCGTGCACCGGTTAAAAATTACAATAATGGTTTGGGTGATGAATTTGATGTTTTAACCCAACATATGAATGCGATGCTCGATAGAACCGAGAAGCTGGTGCAATCATCCCGCACAATCGGGGATTCAATTGCCCATGATTTGCGTTCGCCTTTAACGAGGTTGCGCGCCAATCTTGAAAATTCAATGATGGACGCAAAAAATGATGATGAGTTACGCGAAACAATTGAAAATGCCATTTCAGAACTTGACCGCGTAGTTAGCACGTTTAACGGCGTGCTTCGTCTTTCTCGTCTTGAAGCCGGGCAGGGCGGCCACCTAAGCCGCCTTGATTTAAGCCTTATGCTTGATGAGATTGCCGAATTTTTTGAGCCAAGCGTTACCGATAAAGAGCTTGAGTTTGTCGTTAATATTGAAACTGGTCTATTTGCCGAAATTGATGAATCCATGTTTGTACAGGCGGTAACAAACCTGCTTGATAATGCGGTGAAATATACTGAAAAAGGTAAAATTGAATTTTCTGCCCGTAAAGATCACAAAAATATTGAAATTCTAATTGCGGATAGCGGTATGGGTATTCCACCTGAACAACGCGCCGAGGCATTAAAACGTTTTGTTCGCCTTGATGCCGCCCGTTCGTCACAGGGGACAGGGATTGGCCTTTCACTTGCCCAAGCAATTGTCGAGGCGCACAAAGGAACAATGGAATTGGTTGATGGCCTTAACCGCGAAGGTGGCATTGGTTTGGGCGTGAAAATTATAATCCCAATTGCCGATTAGATTATAAACTACCTGTCACGCCGTGCCATAAAGGCCAAACGCTCGAATAATTGTAAATCCTGCTCATTTTTCAACAACGCACCGTAAAGCGGTGGAATAAGTTTGTTGGGTGATTTTTCGCGCATGGTTTCAAGATCGATGTCATCGGAAACCAAAAGCTTTATCCAATCTAATAATTCGCTTGTTGATGGCTTTTTCTTTAGGCCATTAACATTACGAATATCAAAAAAGCTTTTTAAGGCTGCATTAACAAGACGTTGTTTGATATCAGGGAAGTGAACCTTAACAATTGCTTCCATAGTTTCGGCATCGGGGAATGAAATAAAGTGGAAGAAACAACGGCGAAGGAATGCATCCGGTAATTCTTTTTCATTGTTTGAGGTAATGATAATGATAGGGCGGTTTTTTGCCTTTATGGTTTCGCCGGTTTCATAAACAAAAAACTCCATCCGATCTAGTTCTTGTAGAAGATCATTCGGGAATTCGATATCCGCCTTATCAATTTCATCAATTAACAGGACGCATTTTCCATCTTGTGCAAACGATTCCCATAATTTGCCTTTTTTGATGTAATTCTTAACATCTTTGACGCGCTCATCACCTAATTGCGAATCACGAAGGCGTGAAACCGCATCGTATTCATAAAGCCCCTGAACGGCCTTGGTGGTCGATTTTATGTGCCATTCAATTAGTGGTAAACCTAATGATTTGGCGATTTGTGCCGCAAGAACGCTTTTGCCGGTTCCGGGTTCGCCCTTTATTAATAGGGGACGTTCAAGTTTTATCGCCGCATTAACCGCAATTTTTAAATCTTCGGTTGTTACATATTCATCAGAGCCGTTGAAATACATATTTTTCCTTCTCATTGCCTCATTTATACATGTTTTTATACATTTCAAAGATGTTTGAAAGCAATTTGTTAACCATGTTCTTTTAAAAATGCCTAATAGGAGTGTGGTAGTTTCTGATTGTTCGGAAATAACGCGCCCTCACTTTTGGAGTTGGCAATGCCTTTAAAGCTTTCATTGAAACCTAACGAGAAAATTGTTCTTAACGGCGCGGTTATTCAGAATGGCGACAGACGTACCACGATGTTGCTTCAGAATAAGGCTTCTGTTCTTCGTGAAAAGGACATTATGCAGTCGCATGAAGCAAACACGCCGGCGAGAAGAATATACTTCCCGGTAATGATGATGTATCTTTCAAGCGATGATGCTGCTGAAATATACAATGAATTCGCACTCAGAATGACCGAGTTTATGTCTGCTGTCCGCCACGTCCCTATTCTAGAGGAATGTGTGGCGATTTCACGCGATGTTATTGCAGGTGATTATTACAAAGCACTCTCAAGATGTCGCAAAGTAATTGATTTTGAGTCGGAGTTGTTGGGGAATGTCAATAAGAGCATATCAGAAGGTTCAACAAAGGGTAGAGACGCCGCGTGAAACGGAATACCGTCTGTTTACCGAAGTAACCCGTGCACTTAACGAGGTAAAGGCGCTTCCATCTACTGAATTGGGTGCAAAAATGAAGGCACTTGATTGGAATCGACGCGTTTGGAATTTTCTTGCCATGGATTGTTCAAATGAACAAAATGGTTTGCCGGCACAATTGCGCGCTTCAATTATTTCATTATCAATGTTTGTGAGCAAATATACATCACAAGTTATTCGTGAAAACGAAGATATTGAGCCATTGATTGATATTAATATTGCAATCATGCAGGGGCTTGCGGCGCAAAATCAACTTGCACAGGCGCAAAATTCACCCCCTGAGGGAATGCCACAGGCTGTGGCATCGTAATTTATTGTTACAACAATAAAAAAGCACTGCAATCCACTATGGGGCAGTGCTTTTTTGTGTCTATTTATTGCCGTAATTATGCTTTATAAAAAACCATGGTCGCAAATTATCAGCGTAAATTGGTATTAAAGCAATTGTTTTTCACGCTTCTCATTTTGATTGGCGTGGCATACCCATTAATTGCGCATTGTGAACCAAAACCCAAAAGCAGTTTTCCCGAATTTTCCAAACTTTTTCCATCCGCAGCGGTAAATAAAATACCCGATGTTGCGCATTTTAATGCGGGAAATAGTGGGTTTTCACTTGATAGAACCAAGCGCAAGCAAATCTTATTTAAATTTGATAATGCCGATGAAGTTTGGGTTCTTAAATCGGTATCTGGGCCGCGCGGTGATGAGTTTTTGCGTAATGATGTTGGCCAAGTGGTATTACGAATTAATAGCCTTGGCGGCATCACGATCTTCAATAGTTCAGATAGTGGTGGCGTTGCCGCAGAGCTTACGGGGAAATCGCGTGGCATAAGCCCACAAAATCAAGTTTTTAATGGTACTTTGCAATCGGCTGTTGATCGTTCTGCTGGGCGTTTTACTGGGCGATATTTACAATCAGTTCGGATTGAGGTCACGGGCGGGCTGCAATCATATTTGGTTTATGATTCGCTTGAACGAATTGCTGATGGGCTTTCACAAATTCCCCCCAAATATTTTAATAATAAAAAATATAAAATTAAAAAGGTTCGCCTGAATCGTGCGCCAAACCCATTTGTGCTTTTGCAAGATGGAACTTTAGAAGTCGGCCTAACCCCAGGGATTGGATATTCGGGTCGCCCATCAAGTGCGGCAGTAAAACTATCTATTTTGGGTGCTAATTAGTCGTTATGCCAACCGCCTGATTGGGCGATATTGGCAATCACGCCGGCAATCATATCAAGCACGCACATCAGCATAAGCAAGAAAAAGGTTGAGGTTGAGAAATTCTCAAACAATACAAATGCACCCATTGCGCCAAGCGATAATAAAACACTTATGGTGTGGTGAACGATGGCATAGGGTGACGCCGCAACCCCACGGATGGATTCGTAAAAAAAGACCAAAATTCCAAATCCAACCAGAATATTGCCGCCGGAAATTCCCCACGGCGCACCCGATGGCATGGTTATGATAAAGGCAGATTTTTCAAGATCGGTCGCAAATGTATCGACACTATTACCCGTTCCTGCCATTAATGCGAATATCGCATATATGACGATAGGTATAAGCAACAAGGGAAATATGTCAAAAAAGCGCTGCATTCGCCCGTATCCAATTAAGAGGCGAATATGACTTAAAATTGGAAATACTTTGTTAACGATGTTTTATGCGTTTCGCCGTGCCTTAAACTTCTTTTACGCCTTCTGGATTTTTGCGGCGGGTTCCAAGCCATATAACACCAATTAAATCGGTAAGTGCCGCCACAAGGCGCCCAATATTGGTATATTTTGATTGCCCGGTTTCACGTGGGCGGTGGTGAACCTCGATAAATTGGGTTTCAAAACCCGCCTGTTTAACCAATGCCGCCATATAACGGTGCATATGATCGAAATAGGGAAGGGTATCAAAAACTTCTTTACGTACGATTTTTATGCCACAGCCGGAATCAACCGCACCATCATTCAAAAGTTTTTGGCGAACCGCATTGGCGATTTTTGAGGCGTATTTTTTCGCCTTGGTATCTTGTCGTTTAAGGCGCATCCCTTGCACCATTGCCAATTTTTTTGGTGCATCTGGCGCGGTTAAAATTCGCAACATTTTTGGAAAATCAACGGGGTCATTCTGCCCATCGCCATCAAGGACACCGATTAGGGGTGCGGTGGCAAATTGCAAGCCGGAATAAATTGCGCGGCTTTGGCCCGCATTTTTGATATGACTAAAGACTTTAAGGTTTGGATGCGTTGCCTTGGCATTTTGCAAAACTTCCAAAGTGTCATCTTTGGAGCAATCATCAACCACAATAATTTCATAGCCAAACCCAGAAAGTGCGGCTTCTATTTCCTCGATTAAGGTAACGATTGCCCCGCTTTCGTTATGAACAGGGATAATTACAGAAACATCGGGCGAATTATTGGTTATTTCATTACTCATGTGTTCCTATTACCAAGTTTTAGGTGAAAATCCACAATTTTCAGCAAGAACAAAACCGCCCAAAAGAAAAAGCCTGCCCCATTTGGTAAAGGCAGGCTTTTTATTGACATAAATGGAATTATTATCCCACCAATGCAGCAGAATCTTTTTCACCAGTTCTGATACGAAGGGCAGATTCAACATCAAGCACGAATACTTTGCCGTCACCGATTTTAGATGTATTTGCAGCCGCAGTAATAACTTCTACAAGGCTGTCAACAACATCATCATTTACAACGGCTTCAACTTTTACTTTTGGTAAAAGTTTTACTTCATATTCGGCGCCGCGATAAACTTCGGTCTTGCCTTTTTGGCGACCATAACC
>APMI01018747.1_pt1 | contig 36595 bp, 34 predicted proteins | sample 667938 | NCBI WGS metagenome assembly APMI01 (sample SAMN01084076, study PRJNA167559) | wastewater metagenome | biome: Wastewater | place: Denmark: Ejby Moelle, Odense | collected 2011-11-28
AGCAGGCGTTACAGCGCTGGTGCTGCTCTCTGCTTTTTTTTCATTGGATCCGCAGGAAACCAGTACGGCTGTTACCAATACAGCACTTAAAATTTTTGTAAACATGCTCAGTTTTTATTTTGCAAAAATATCAGGATTTTTTGAAAGCCCATTTGAACATTTCTTTCCACGAAGCTTTTTTACCATACATTAAAATGCCGGTGCGATAAATTTTCCCTGCCAGCCAGGTGGTAAAAATAAAGCCCGCTACCAGCAGGGCCATTGAGGCCAGTAGTTGGTACCAGGGTACTCCACTTGGTATCCTTCCCATCATTACAATAGGGGAGGTAAAAGGGATCATGCTGGCCCAAACCATTACAGGACTATCCGGCGTACTTAAATTACTGCTTAAAATAATGAAGGCAAAAATGATGGGCATGGTGATCGGCAACATCAGTGACTGTGCTTCCTGCGGATCTTCATTGATCACACTGCCAATGGCTGCAAACAAAGAAGCATAGAATAAATATCCACCCAAGAAGTAAAAGGCAAAGCAGCTTAATATCAGCAACCAGTTCACACTTCCAAAGGCCTTGCTCATTTCTGCAAACTTAGCGGCCATAGCTGCGTTGTTGCCATTGACGGGTATGGATTTGCCAGCCTCAGTTGCATGCTGCAAAGCTTCGCTTGAAAAGAAAGCGCCTGCAACAGAACTCAATACCGTAATGAGCACCGCCCATAATACGAGTTGTGTTAAACCTACTGCAGCGATCCCCAGGATCTTTCCCATCATTAGTTCAAATGGTTTTACGCTGCTCACCATCACTTCGGCAATGCGGTTCGTTTTTTCTTCCATTACACCCCTCATTACCATCGCACCAAAAATAAACATCGTGATATAGATGAGAATGCCGCTTCCAAAACCAACACCGTAATTTACAGAAGCATTTACTTCTGCCGATTTTCCTTTTTCATCGGTCACCCTGTTCTCTACACTATAGGCGCCGCTTGATAATTTATTGATGCTGTCCAGTATCTCTTTGCGGATACCTTTTTGCTGCAACTGGTACGTTTCAAAAGCCTGGTCAAGCCTTTCTTCAATGGCTTCTTTGGCGTCGATGCCTAATTGTTTGGAAGAATGAATGATGAACTTTTTGCCAGCCGTGTCTTTGTTGAGGTTCAGTACTGCATCATAGCCTTTAGCCTGGTAATTAAGACTATCTACGCCGGAAACAAAATCAAAATTCAGCCGGGTTGTATCAGTTTTGAGGTTGTTCTTAAAATAACCCGGGTCATTTACCACGGCGATCTTTTTCAATTTATCTTTTGAAGAGGCAGCAAAGAAAGCGGTGCCAAAAATAAAAAGGATCATTACTATGGGAAGCAGGAAAGTAGACAGCAGGAATGTTTTATTCCGTACCCTGGTAATGTATTCTCTTTTTATAATGAGGGAGATCTTACTCATAACAGTGTGTAGCTTTTTTGTTTAGAAAGTGTAGTGAGTTTAGCAGGTATAAGATTGTTGATTATTAACTTTTGAAATCTGCTTTCTCAAACTGCCTTGCCTCCGGCGTGCCTTCTACCAGCTTGATAAAAATATCGTTGAGAGAAGGCAGTACTTCATTGAAAGAATTAACGTCGATATTTTGATTGATGAAATATTTCAGCACATCATTGGGAGTGGCGTCGTGCTGCAGCTTCAGCAACAGCTTTTGCGGCTGGTGTTTGATCACTTCAAAAATATAGGTAGCCAGGTGATGGGCATCTGTTTTGGCGCCAAGCTGAAAAATATTTTCTTTGAACTGGTTTTTGATATCCGTTACCGTGCCGTCTAAAATTTTATGACCCTTATTCACCAGCACAATGTGATCGCATATTTCTTCTACCTGTTCCATGCGGTGCGTACTAAAAATAATGGTGCAGCCTTTTTGTGAGAGGTTAAAGATCTCATCTTTTATCAGGTTGGCATTTACCGGGTCAAGTCCACTGAAAGGTTCATCTAAAATAATGAGTTTGGGTTCATGCAGTACAGTCGTTACAAACTGCAGTTTCTGGCTCATCCCCTTACTGAGGTCTTCTACCTTTTTATTCCACCAGGTTTGCATTTCAAATTTGATGAACCACTCTTTTATTTTGGCCATCGCATCAGATTTGCTCATGCCTTTTAATTGTGCCAGGTACAAAGCCTGTTCACCGATCTTCATCTTTTTATACAGGCCTCTTTCTTCGGGCATGTAGCCGATGTAACGGATATCATTCACCGGGTCAAATTTTCTGCCGTCGAAAATGATACTGCCTTCATCCGGGTAAAAGATCCCGGTGATCATGCGCAGCAGGGTTGTTTTGCCGGCGCCATTGGGTCCCAGCAAGCCAAATATACTTCCCTGCTTAATTTCGAAGCTGATGTCGTCAACTGCTTTTTGCGTGGCAAAATACTTTTTGAGATGCTGCAGTTCTAAAATATTCATGCTGTTTGTAATTATGGTGTAAGAATACAGAAATTATAAATCATCTATGCATTCCATTGTTAAGATTTTATGAACGGTGCATGTTCTAATATCATTAGTAGCATTACCAGGTGATTTGTTACAACCGGCGTAGAAAAATAATTTGCCTTCTTTATAAAAAGGCTTATCCATGATGTTTTATTAAGTCATCGGTTCAGCAACCTTTTCATTAAGCAAGCACCAACGCCAGTTGTTTGGCGATGCGTTCTCCATCCATGGCAGCGCTTACAATGCCGCCTGCATAGCCTGCCCCTTCACCACAGGGATACAGGTTTTTCAACTGCGGGTGACAAAGTGTTTCGCTGTTTCTCGGGATCCTTACCGGGGAAGAAGTGCGGCTTTCAGTAGCTACCACCACTGCTTCGTTGGTAAAATATCCTTTCATCTTTTTGCCAAATAGCTGGAATCCTTTGGCCAGGCTTTGATAGATAAATGAAGGCAATACCTCGCTGAGTTGGGTAGATTGTAACCCGGGCTGGTAGCTGCAAGCCGGTAAGGCAGCAGATTGTTTACCGGCGCTGAAGTCGGCCATGCGTTGTGCAGGGGCAATAAATTTTCCGCCGCCTGCCGCAAAACATCTCTGCTCTACCATCTGCTGAAAATACATCATCAGCAAAGGATTGTTTTCATCGGGCATTGCCTGCCCGGATGTGAACAGCGGATCTTTTTTTAGCTCCTTCAATGCATCGGCAATTTCCACACTCACCACCATTCCGCTGTTGGCGTAAGGATTGTTACGCTTGCTCGGGCTCCAGCCGTTTACCACCAGTTCTCCCGCTGCCGTAGCAGCCGGTGCAATGATGCCACCGGGGCACATGCAAAAAGAGAATACACCACGGCCATTCACCTGCTCTACCAGTGAATAAGAAGCCGGTGGTAATTCCTGCGGTCTTGCTAAGTTTCCTCCTTGGGGAGAGGTCTGGAGGGGGCCGCAATGGTATTGTACACTGTCGATCAGCGCCTGTGGATGCTCTGCCCTTACACCTAACGCAAATGGTTTTGCCTCGATCAGGATATTTTTCTGGTGCAGCAATTCAAATACATCCCTGGCAGAATGGCCGGTTGCCAGTATCACCGCATCTGCTTTGAAAGTATCGCCGGCGGCGGTTCTCACAGCCTGCAGCGTATCATTTTCGATGATGAGATCATTAACTTTTTGACCGAATAAAAATTGTCCGCCGCAGTCTTCTATCAATTGGCGCATGGCAGTGATGATATGCGGCAGTTTATTGGTGCCGATATGCGGGTGCGCTTCGTACAAAATTTTTTCTTCGGCCCCAAAATGCACAAACAGGTTTAGTATCCGGTCTATATCACCCCGTTTATTGCTTCTCGTGTACAACTTGCCATCACTATAAGTACCGGCCCCACCTTCTCCAAAACAATAATTACTGTCCGGGTTAATGATGCCGTCTTTGTTCAATGCAGCAAGGTCACGCCGCCTGGCCCTCACATCTTTTCCTCTTTCTAAAATAATGGGTTGAATGCCGCTTTCAAGCAGGTGCAGGGCGGCAAAGAGGCCTGCCGGTCCGGCACCCACAATGATCACTTTCTTCGCTGCCTTATCTACCTGTTTAAAATGAAATTGCTGCAATGCCCTTTGTTGAAAAGGTTCATTGATAAATGCCTGGAGGGTAAGGTTTATCCAAATGGTTTTGCTCCTGGCATCAATGGATCTTTTTTGGATGTGAAAGCCGGTAACAGCAGCAATTTTGTTACCTGTGGTTTTAGCGACGAGGTTTTTAATGGCCGCTTCATTTGCTGCATCCTGCGGCAGCATTTTCAGGGAGAGTTTTTGTTGCATATGGTTGCCGGATAGTTATTCCGGAAAGTTTAGTACTCAAATTAAATCCTCTTGTATCAATATCCCGTTTATTCCGGGATGTGGCAGGGAGTTAAAATGGAAGATCATCGATCGCATCCGGCGGTGTTGCGCTAAAAGTATCGAGCGGCTCCATGTATTCATTGTCGGTTGTGCCTTTATCAGCACCCGGCTTCAATACCTGTTCAATTCTCCATGCATCGAGGTTGGTAATGTAATTTACCGTTCCGTTCTTTTCCCATTTGGATCCTTTGATGTTGAAGAACACTTTTATTTCATCCCCGATGTTTACCCGGTCAATGATAGCGGTCTTATCCTGAACAGACTGGAATTTCACATAATTGGTCACAGTTCTGCCCCCAATATCATCTGTTTTTTCCACTGCAAATTCCCTGGTTTTAAAAGTTGCGGTACGCTGCACTTCATCATATTTGGCAACCAGTTTGCCGGTTAATTCGTAGCTCATAAAATGTTATTTAAGGCGGTAAAAATAATCTTATTTGCCAATAAAAATTTTTATCCCGTTTTTTTTGATTTGTGAGGTGAAAAATAGCTACCTTGAACGCCCTATAAATTTTTGATACAGATGCTTACACCTCTTTATAAATACTTACTGCCGGCGGTTTTCCTCTTAGCCTCCTGCGCCACCACTTACCAGCCAAGCTCGGTTCAGTACAATGATTACCGGGTCAATACAAAGCAAACCAACAGTCCCGAGATCAGTTCATTGCTGCAACCTTACTCAGACAGTGTGAACAGGAACATGAATGATGTAATTGCCGAAGCAGGGATGACGCTTGAAAAAAAACAACCCGAAGGAACACTTGGCAATGTGCTGGCAGATGGTATGCTGGCGATGGCAAAAGAAAATTATAAAACCAATGTAGATGCAGCCATCATAAATTTTGGTGGTATACGATTGCCGTCTATTGCAGCAGGCAAGATAACCCGTGGTAAAATATTTGAACTTTCTCCATTCGATAACATATTGGTATTGCTCAACGTAAAAGGTTCCATCCTTCAGCAACTCATGGATGTGGCGGCTTTGAAAGGCGGCTGGCCCTGTGCAGGAATTACTTACCAGATAAAGAATAAAAAAGCTGCCGGCATCGTTATAAACGGTACCGCATTAAAAGAAGACGCCGTGTATACCATTGCATTGGTAGATTATATAGCCAATGGCGGCGATAACTGTGATATGCTAAGGAATATTCCGCAACAGAACAATGGCTACCTGTTCAGGGATGCGGTGATGCAATATTTTTCGAAGATGCAGCAGCAGGGAAAGAAAATAAATGGCTCACTTGAAAACCGTGTAACGAATGCAGACTAGAAGAAAATTTTTACAGCAAACAGCATTAACTGCCGGCTCTTTACTGGCCTCCAGGTCAATATTTGCTGCTAGGGGCAGTATGAAAGATGTGAGCAAGCTCACCATTTTGCATACCAATGATGTACACAGCAGGCTGGAGCCATTTCCAATGGATGGTGGCAAAAACCAGGGACTGGGTGGCGTAGCCGCAAGAATGGATCTTATCAAAAGTATTAAAGCGGAAGTGGATGCAAAACCCGTGAGCAGTGATATTTTTAAAGATCCCGATGCCAGCCAGGTATTGCTGCTGGATGCTGGTGATATCTTCCAGGGCACACCTTATTTTAATATATACAAAGGTGAGCCCGAGATAAAGGCCATGAGCATGATGGGTTATGAAGCTGCTACCATGGGCAATCATGATTTTGATGCAGGGCTCGAAAATTTCGCCACACAATTGCAGCATGCCAGTTTCCCGATCCTATTGTGCAACTATGATTTTACGGGTACCCCGATGGAGTTTAAATCGCAACCGTATAAAATATTCAGAAAGGGTAAACTGAAGATCGGTGTTACCGGTGTTGGTATAGAAATGAAAGGACTGGTGCCCGATGTGCTGGCAGGCAATACCAAATACCTGGACCCGGTGCAAAACCTTAACAGGACTGCAGCCATGCTGAAGAAAGAAAAAGGATGTGACATGGTGATCTGTTTAAGCCATTTGGGTTACCAGTATAAAGAAGATACCAACAGGATGTGCGACATCATTCTTGCAAGAGAATCGCAGCATGTTGACCTGGTGATCGGCGGACATACGCACACTTTTATGGAGGCGCCCGCTGTGGAAAAAAATAAATCTGGTGATGATGTACTGATCAACCAGGTTGGATGGGCCGGCATCGTGTTAGGCAGGCTGGACTTTGAATTTTCGAAAATGAACAGGAATAATTTGACTAAATCACATACTGTATCCGTAGGAAAAAAAACAAGGGAATAAAAATTTTTTTTTTCACAATTTCTATTGATATTCGCCTTCCTGCACAGAAATATTTTATTCGTACGTGAACAACTTATTTTGCATCATTTTTTAATAGGATTAACTCATTATATAAATCGCTTAAGGAGTAATGGTTAAAGATTTTGAAAAGGTCTGGATTAATTGCCTGGAGATAATCAAAGACATTGTGGAATGGCAGCATTATAAAACTTGGTTTGAACCCATTAAGCCCGTTGCATTAAAAGACAAGGTTTTAACAATACAGGTACCAAGCCAATTCTTTTTTGAGTATCTTGAAGAACATTATGTAAGCCTGTTGGCAAAAACGCTGAAAAGAGAACTGGGAAAAGAAGCAAGGCTGGAATACAGGATCATGGTGGATAGCGGCAACAGCAAGAACAAACCGCTTACAATGGATGTACCCGGCAACGGTTACAAAACATTTTCAAACAACGAAATGGATTTTCCTTTAGTTATAAATAACCCGGTTAAAAACCCGTTTGTGATTCCTGGTCTTAAAAAGATGCAGATCGATCCGCAATTGAACCATGCGTACACATTCGATAGTTTTATTGAGGGCGATTGTAACAGGGTGGCAAGAAGGGCAGGAAAAACGGTGGCGGAAAAACCAGGTACCACTTCTTTTAATCCATTGGTAATTTACGGTGGTGTTGGATTGGGTAAAACGCACCTTGCACAGGCCATCGGCAACGAAGTAAAACGGCTACAGAGCAATAAAGTGGTGTTATATGTAAGCTCTGAAAAATTCATCAACCAGTTTATCGATCATGGCCGCAACGGAGCCATTAATGACTTTATACATTTTTACCAGTTGATAGATGTGCTCATCATTGATGATGTGCAGTTCTTTAACAGGGCAGAAAAATCACAGGATGCCTTTTTCTCTATATTCAATCACCTGCACCAGAGTGGCAAGCAATTGATATTAACGAGCGATAAACCACCCAAGGATCTTGAAGGGGTGCAGGAACGCCTGTTAAGCCGTTTCCGCTGGGGATTAAGTGCCGATCTGCAGGCTCCTGACTACGAGACCAAGATAGAGATACTGGAGAAAAAGATGAAGAATGACGGGCTGGAAATGCCGAAAGAGGTGGTAAAGTATATCGCTTACAATATCAACAGCAATGTACGGGAACTGGAAGGCGCTTTGATATCATTATTGGCACAATCTTCGCTAAATAAGAGGGAAATAGACCTCGAATTAGCTAAAAAAGTGTTACGCAACTTTGTCAAATCATCCAGCAAAGAAATCACTATAGAAGCCATTCAAAAAATGGTATGTGAGTACTTTGATGTGCCGTACGATAAGCTCCTTCAGAAAACACGTAAGAGAGAAATTGTACAGGCCAGGCAGATCACTATGTACCTTTCAAAATCATTTACCAAGAATTCACTTAAAACAATTGGTGAACATTTTGGCGGAAGGGATCACACAACGGTGATACATAGTTGCCAGACAGTGAAAGATTTGATGGATACGGATGCCATGTTTAAAGAAAGCGTGCTTGAATTGCAGCAGAAAGTGCAATTGGCGGCGATGTAGAATGATATTTTACAGTAATTGTGAGGCCGGGAAAAAAATATCCCGGTTTTTTTTATTTTGATTTGGGAGATAAGGATTGGAATTGTATTTTTGCCACCCCTTAAAAAATGAGGGCAGGTTGGAGAGGTGCCTGAGTGGCCGAAAGGAACGGTTTGCTAAATCGTCGTACGGGTAACACTGTACCGTGGGTTCGAATCCCACCCTCTCCGCAAAAAGTTCTTTTAACGTTTATTCAGTTCGTTTTTTATAGCGATGCCGTTTTAGTTTTTCGGGATGTAGCGTAGCCCGGTATCGCGCCTGGTTTGGGACCAGGAGGTCGCAGGTTCGAATCCTGCCATCCCGACTTCACAGGACAAGCTGGAATTATTTCCACTTGTCCTGTTTTTATTTTCGCTCAAACCCTTATCCATACTGTATATTAGCTGAATGGCTTCATTCATTCTGGGAGTTCGAAGTAAGAATCCGTCAAAAGTCAATTTTTCGGGGTACATCGAACTTATTACCCTTCTTTGTTCCTCACTTGTTCCATTTTCATAAATTTTATCCAACATTAGAAGGTTTTCTAAGCCTTTATTTAGTAATGGTTCTATATTCTCAACATTGTTGGAAATGGAGCTTATTTTGGCTTCTAAACGGCTTATCTTCTCTTCGTAGTCTGACTTCATTTCCCGGTAATCTGAAGGCTCTATTTGGTCGGATAACACCAATTCTCTGGCTTTGGAAAGTCGCCCTTCAAATTCCTTGATCTGTGATAATGCTTGTTTTTTTTCCTGGGTAACTATTTTTGTCTTTTCATTATATGTATTCAGGATAACCATGCGGAATAATTCTGTCACTTCTTGTCGGGGTATAAATTTTTTAAGCTCCTTCCCTAAGATGTTGTTTACCATATCTGCCCTAAACCTATGGGTACAACCACCAAAACAATGATAATAAGTGTAATATTTAGTTTTGCCTTTTGAAGCACTACCCGTTAATAATTTGCCGCATTTGGGGCAAATAAGAAATCCTCTCAATGGCAAAGATTCATTGGCTACCACCTTCAGCCGGTATTTTCTTCCCCTGCCCTCCAGTACATCCTGAACTTCATAAAACAATTCTTCTGTAATAATTGGCTCATGAAGCCCACGGACAAACCTGCTTTCTTCATCTTTATGTTTGGGTAAAAATATCTTTCCGCAATACAATGGATTTCTGATACAGGTCCAGAAGACACCTTTAGAAATTTTAAGACCTTTTTGCTTTGCTTCTTTATAAACCTGCTCAGTATTATAAACCCCTTTTGAAATTTCCCTGAAGGCCCATTTTAAAATATCGGCTTCCTTATCAAAAGGAGAAATATATTTCCTTCCACCATCATCTGTTTTATTAATATAGCCATAAGGAGCAAGCCCCATGTAGCGCCCTTCTTTTCTAGCCCTCCTCATACCAAAAAATACATTTAGAGCTCTGCGGTCGTTTTCAACTTCCGGTGCTGCCAGGTAAAAGGCCAGCATCATTTTATTTTCAGGAATAGATAAATCAAGTGGTTGTTCTATAGCTTGTGGCTCAACACCCAATTTCCGCAGCATATTTATCATTTGATAGGCATCCCCGGCATTCCTGCTAAATCTATCCCATTTTGTAAATAGGATTATATCCGGAGTTTGTTTTGCTTTTTTTAAATCAATCAGCAATTCCTTCCAGCGGGGGCGGTTGAATGTTTTTGCTGAATGGTCTTCGAAGATTGCCTTTCGAACTTCAATATTATTGATGCCGCAAAATTTCCGCAACATCTCATCTTGATTTCTTTGAGAATAACCTTTATCGGCCTGTTCATCGGTGCTTACCCTAATGTATAAATCTGCGACTTGTTTCATTTGCGTAGGTATTGATTAACGATAATAACGGCTAAAAACTGTAAGAATTCCAGCATTGCTTTTGCCTCTTCCAAAGTTACCACTTTACCGTTTTTATTTAGTATTTCGATTGCTTTTTCGGGAGTTATTTTTCCACTTTCACACATTTCCATTTCACGCCTCCTTTTCTTTACATTCTAATAAATAATTAAAAAAAGCCCTTAGCGGGCTTTACTTTTATCATGGGTTTGAATCGTTGTTAAACAAATCAGGCTTCTTTTATTATGATTATATGATGGATCGTAATTGATGTAGCCAAACTCATGCAATTCCCGAATGGTTTTATGATAAGTGCTGCTGGCAGAAATCTTACAAAGTCCCATAACTTCCTTACTAAATAGCTCCAATGGATTTTCTGCATCTTTAGTTATCCAAAATTGAAACAAAGAAACATACAGGCTCACATGCCTGGTATTAACCCTTGGGTCATTTTCTATGGCTTTAAAAAAATCCACCAGCAACACTTTATCATCCATCACAAACACCATTACATTTTAAGAAACTGATACTCCTCTTTTTTTCTTTGACTTCTGCCCATTCTTTGGTGCCGCATCACCTTCATCATCGCCAGCCTTCACCTCCTTTTTGGCATCCTGTTTATTGGATTGTCCTTGTGATTCTTTTTCTTTTTGTGCCTGGCTGTTTACTACCCGTTGCATGTTGCCATCATACACGGTAATATTTTTGTACTGAGGATTGGCTTCAATAAAATGCCGTTGCTCTTTACCTTCCTGTACAAAGGTTACAGCTTGCCGGTTGCCTTTTTCCAACGACTGTATCAATGCAGCTTTATCAGTATCAGAGGCCAGTTCTTTAATGGGCAGCTTCGCCAGTGCCTGTTCCATGTTGTAGCCATAATTCTGATGAAACTGTTTCATTTTAAAATTGCCACTATTGTCTGTGTCCTTAAAATCCATCTGTACCCAGGCATTGTACTTTTGCCCTTCCTTTGTGGTTAGGTCTTTGTTGACGGCCCTTCCGTTCATAAGATTGTAACCTTCCTTTAAAGTGATATTGCTTTCTTTATTGATGTAGAAAGTTTGTTGTATTGTATCTGCCTCCTTTTCAGGTTTTAAGGCAGCATCGTACCGGTTAAAAAAGTACATTTCTGATTCATTGGATTTTTTAAAATGAAGCGTTGATGATACTTCATCTTTACCAAACTTCTGGGAGTGGTTCAGTTGAAACTCCGGAGTTTGCTTTTCCATTTTTTCCTTCAATTCATTTTGAAGGCTTTCGCCAAAGCCAGTATATTTTAACTGGTCTTTCAGATAGTCATAATTTTTTTCGTTCATGATTGATACATTTTTATTTGAATAATTGATTAACCTGTTTTCCTCAAATCTTCCATAAGGTATATGTAGCAGAAAATCCTGAATTGATTGTACATTAATAACACGATAGTCGTCGTATTCGCTGATATTGTTTGCTGAAAATTCCTCTGCTTCATCTCTATTTTTAAAAAATTGAACATCTCCTTTATCAAGAAAATAGGGTACAGTATTATAAGCCACCCACTCCCTTCCAAAAGCAATTTCAAATTGTGCCTGTTCAAAAAGTGCATCAGATATTACATGTTCTTCAAACATTTCTTTTACTTTAGGTACATGGAATTGTTCTTTCACCTTTTTATATGCCTCATCTGCCGAAAGTAGTTTGCCCTTATTCCAATCTATAGTTATTTCAGCCACATAATTTTCTTTAAGCCTTGCCAGTTCAGGGATATATTGTTTGTAGTTATCTTCCGGCCAGAATTTAAACATCAGCAGTTTGGCTATTTCTTTTGCGGCTCCTCCGGTATCAAAAAACTGATGAATATCCCTATTCGCTGATTCTATTATTTCAGTTTCCTCCTTAGTTACCGCCTTATCCTTTGAATAATAGTCATTGTAAAATTTATCAGCCTTTGCCAGACGCTTTTCAAGTTTTCCAGCATTAATACCATTTATAACAACTTTTGGAATTTTGATTGATTGAATTGTGAGTTCATACTGTTTTAATTTTGTTTCATTCCCTGAATTTTCAAACTCCAGCCGATACATTAAGGAGTCATCATTTAGTACTTTACTTTGAGGGATAATGAAATTAAAGCTGCCTGCCTTGGTGTACATTTTTACTTCCTTAATAACGGTTTTGAACCCAAGCTGCCTTAGTTGTTCTTCTAACGGTATGTTTTCACTAACAGCCATTGTTTGTTTTATCTGAGGTCTGGTAATGGAATTGCTTTCAAAATATCTTTATTGCCCAGCTTCATGCTCAAATGCCTGCCACCATTTTTTTCCATTATTTGTATGCCCATAAATTTCTTATCAGGAATGGTGAATTTATCTAAAGCAATAACTGCCAGAGTTCGGCTAAATGCTTTTACCTGCTTTGTATTTCCTGAAATTTGTAATGGCTTCAATTCATTTTCCTGTACAGCAGTCCGTTTGCTTTTCTTTTTATCCCTGATGTAAAAACGCAGCACTTCAATATCGTAGTCAACCGGGCTGTTATTGATAATCCGAAGCTGATAGTACATTACATTATCCTTTATGTAAGTGCCGATAACAGACCCATCAATGTTCCAGCTATTATCCCTGACACCCCAAAGTGTCCGTCGGTTATCTAAGATGCCATTGGCATAAGTAGCCATTGTAGCTTTCTTGTTGGTCGGCAGATAGTACGTCCAGGTAGTAGGAATTGGCTGATAACAAACCTGAAATGTATAAACGCCACCGTCGGAAGTAAACACACTCAAATTTGTTTCTGGAAAGTCTTTGAGCCCTGCTTTAACCAATAAAATATTTTCTGCTTCCTGCAGTGGCTGCACTAAAATATCTTTTGTACCACGGTCAACATGCAGGATGGAGAAAGGGAAAACTAAGCTGGTAGTTTTGTCCGTTGAAATACATAAAGAAGTTTGTGCCATTGCCGAAACGAATAACCAGCAACTGCAAATCAAACACACTAATCGTTTCATAAAATTTGTTTTAAATATTGAATAATTATTGTTGAATATTTTTATCCATTAGCAGTACTTTATAACCTGCCTTCACTAATACTTTTACTTGTTTAACCTTTTTACTTAGTAAAGATTTGGCAGCATTAATACCAGTGGCAGCAGCCTGCGCTTTAAAGGACGGATCCATTGCAGTGAGTTCCATTAACTGTAAACTGTTATCGGTAGATTGCTTTGCAACATCCCGTGAAATAGCACCGGGAATGTAAATGCCAGGGAGACCATCCATATCAAACACTTCCAACTTTACAGGAAATACTGAATTGTTGTTTCTAATTGAATTGATGTTTATTTCAAGGCGTTCATCATTTAATTCAGCAATGCCAAAAACAAAATTCCCTTTTGGCACTAATGAACCATTGAGATAAACATCGTTGAGCAAACGCATTTTTACAACTGCTCCGTTTACTAAAGTTTGGGTTTGATGCACAACGGCTTCGATGGTATTTTGTTCTTCTGAATTATTTTGCTTTTCTACGCCGTAAAATTTATTTTCGGATTGCTGTTTGTTTTTTGAAGTATCAAGTAAACTAATATTATTTTTTACCGGTTGTTTGCTGATGATAAAAACCTGCTCTTTATTTTTCAACGATTTTTCTTTTAGCTTATCTTTTACCCTGTCTGGATGTTGTATGTCTAATATTTTTTCCAGTGTACCATTTAGCTGCTCCATTTCGGGGTCTGATTGTTGATTGTCATTCATCTGCTGCATCATACCCTGCAGTCTGTCAACTTCATTGGCGAATTGTTCATTTTCGCCAGGTATTTGAGGAACAGAGTTTGCGGCAACAGCCAAAGTTTCTGGCTGGTTGATTTGCTTATTAATTTCATTTATCTTTTGATAAATCCTTTGCTCGTTGACCTCGGTAGTTTGCTTATAAGGTGAATAGTTCAAACCTTTATATGCAGGAATTGTAGTTAACAAATTTCCAGTATCAGGTAGAATTGAATGCTGCATAATTGAAATAGAATCTTTATAGTATGGGTCGTTGCGTAAGTGTTCTTCTCTCTTTAAAGAATCTGCATCCGCTTCATTGTAAAAAGCAAGTTTATCTGCATTTTTATCATCTTTTAAATTGGCATCAGGCAGTTGCAGGTTTAAGCCCTGTTTGTTTTCTGCAAGATTTTTATTTTCATTTCCCTGCCCGCCACCCAATGCCCAAAATGCCATTGTAACAAATGGAATAACCAGTACCGGAAGTGCCAGCATCATTTTTCGTTGCCGCAAAAATTTAAGAGAATGATTTTCTTTCATGTTATTTATTTTTTTGTGAATAATAAGATTGCTCTATTAATGCAAGGCTGTCGAACAGCCCTGGTCTTTCTTTAATTAAATTGGGATGTTGTTGTTTATAGATTTGTACCTGCTGAAATTCCTTTTCAGTAATCATGTATGGATTTGTATTAGGCTGAATAGTTTTAGGGATGATGATTGATTTAGGCATAATTACTTTTGAATTGCCTCGTTGCCTGAAAGAGTGGATAATGGCAATGATGCTTAGCCCGCCAAATAAAAAACAAACGCTTAATAGAAAAAGCCACTGCTGTTTCTGTTTCCATTTTTTAGTAACACCCTCTAAATTATTTGCAAACCACCGCTGAGATTTTAAAATACCATTGGCAATACCCGTTGCTGCTTTATCTGGTATATTTGTTTGATTGATATTTTTCTTAAATAATTTCATCGGTTCTCTGTTTTGATGTCTTTATTTTCAATTGTTTCCCAGCGTTCAATTAAGAAGCCGTGGGGATTATGTTCTGAACGGGAAACATTTCTTAGGTAACCTTTTGTAACCAGGTTTCTTGTTACAATGCTGTTCGGCCTTATTATTCTCTCGGTGCCATAACAATTAAAGAAGTAAGGCTCGGCTTTAATGTTTACCGTAATGCTGTCAATAGAAATTTGCTGGCTTATATTACCTGCAATAATGTTGGAGTAATAACCTGTTTCTTTTAAATTATCGTATTGGGTTTTTGCAGAACCATCTGCCATGTAGAGAGCCTTCACAATATTTTTTTCTATCACCTTTTCATCAGGGTCGAGAGTAAAGAAGTAGGTATGAAACAGACTGATATGACTCTTGGCTTCCACCAGCACGTTGTCTTTTCTTTTTGAGGCGTAGGCTTCCATTGCCTGGTCGCCAGCGAGGATATAAATTTTGTCCTGCACCCGTGCAGACAATTCGTAGCTTTTATATAGTACAAAACCGCTTAGGATGAAGCAGCCTGCCACCAATAAGAGGGAAAATGCTTTTATATGCCGGAAGGCAGTATCAATATTTTTTATTTTCTGAAACATCACTCACACATTTACATTCACAACATTAATTATGTAAGCAAATGTTTTTCCAACTATCAATTTTGACTGGGTAAACGAGGTAAGACTACCCTGACAACTGCATTGATACTGAACGAAACCGGGGCTTTAAATTTTTATTTTTAGAGTTTGAAATGGAGTATCCTTTTTTCAAATAGGGCTTAGTAAATCTGTCTAATAACGTGTATTTACGAAAGTTTTGTTTGTATTTTCGTAAATACAGGGTGTACTTCATGCTAAGATAAAATCACTATGAATATAACGGACTTTGAAACATTAGGCTATTATGAGCCAGTTTTTCTACATCTAAGAGTAAATACAGACGAAGATATTTTTGACCTAAATGAAGTATTAAAAAATAAGGACAAGCTTAACCTATTTTCTACTTTTCTACATGAGTATATACATTTTCTTCAAAATGTTACAACGACACATGGACTAATGTCTTCAATTTTTTATGTTGATTTCATTAAAGATATTAATTGGACAATTCGCCATGATGGCAAATCTGAATTTGAAGTTCCTGTTAAAATTACTAATCACAATAATATCGAGGCAAATATAAAACTGCAAAGTATTTATAGAGGAGATAGTGAAGGTTCTGAATTGATAAAATATGATTGCTATGAAGTTGAAGAAACGACAGTTACCGATAAAGATGGAAATATATCACGACCCAAGAAGTATAAGGTTAAATATCACGACCTCAAAACAAGAGAATACAAAAGTTTGTATTTTGGTGCTACTTGTATAAAAGAATATATGGCTCATGCGATTCAAAGTAAATTCCTGCCTGCTACAGAGCATCCCGACATTCCTTATTTAATTGCAGAACTAATTGTAGAAAAAGAACATCCGGATTTATGCACGGACAAAATGCTAATTGTTGCATTATGTGACGCTTCATTAATGTGTTTACATCCAGCACAAATGTTTTTTAACACTATCGAACGAATGAAACAGCAAGAATTTGTACCAAAATCAATTACGGATGTTTATGACTTTAGTTTTGCCGATCTAACTTTTGTAGGACAAATTGGAAAAGTGACACCAAAAGAATTGTTTGATGAATCTATTAAACTTACAAATAGCCAATTTTATGATGCTTTGCAATCTGATATTTTTGAGGCTAATTATTTGTGGATTAAACACATTTTAAGTGAATCTAAAAAGATTCGTGAAAATTATGTAGGCTTTATTGCTGAATTGGTCGAAGACAAAGAAAAATTATCTAAAACCTTTTTTCAACTTGTTCAAAATTTCGGGACACCCTTCTTCACAAACCTCACTGAAAAGGGTGGTTTTATTCCTCCCAGCGGTTTGAGAGAGCTCGCTATTCAACCTTATCAATTATTAGTTTTCAAACAAGTAATAAATATTTTCAATGGACATAAGTCTTGTTCACTTTACGGCTTCTGCAAATCGAGACCCGACAAAGACATAACAAATAATCTTTGCCAAACTGCCCCATGGAAAAGAGTAAACGAGTTGGACTTATGCCCTTTGGCACAGATTTGGAAAACGTGGGGATTAATAAACGAAATTCCAGTCCCCAAATAAGTAGGAACACTCAAGATAGGATGAGTTTTATACAACGATGGGACGGAATAACAATAACATCTGTATATCTCGTTCTTAATTGTATTGACCTTAGATAGCGTAGAAAACAATTCACCACAAATTCCATAATCCTAACTTAAATCTTCCCACTCAACTTATCTTTCATATAGCCACCATCATCTTTTTTATCATTAAAGTATCCACCACTAATCCCATTCGATGCCATACTTCCAGCTACAGCTGATCTTGCATTACCAAAAGAATCTGCCACCATACCGGCACCAGATGAAACTGAATTGACAACACTCCGGGAGCTGCTGGAGGTGAGGCTTGTAACCTTGTATAGCAAAGTGTTTCCACCGCCCGCATGAACAATATAATTGGCGACACTTGGCACTGTGAAATAGCCCACAATCCCTATAATCATGAAGATTAAATACGCTGTATCCGTGGGTGAAAAGAAAGTGTCGCCATAATCCTGTACCTGTGCAATATCCACCTTCAACATGTTCTCCTGTATTTTGCCAATGATGCTTCCAAAAATATTGGCTACTGGCAGCCAGAGAAAGATATTGATGTACCTTGCTATCCATACAGTTAATGTATGCTGAAACCCATCGAAGACAGCAATGCCAAAAACAAGTGGCCCTAATATAGCGAGTACAATTAAGTAAAATGTTCGGATAGTATTGATGCAAAGTGATGCTGCTTCAAACAATACCCTCAGCACTTCACTCATCCATTGTTTGATGGAATTGCGAAAATTATACGAGGCTTTTGCGAATGCAAACTTTATGTCATTACCTACGCTTGCGAAAAAGCCTTCATCATTTGGGTCATCATCGGGGTGAGTGTACTTGTACCATTTATCCCTATCGCCGCTGCCGGTTTCGCCAACATACATTTTCCATACATCTGTTTTCTTAATGGCTTCTTCTTTTTTTTGCAAGAGTACTGCAATAGCTTTATTGGAATCTTCTACCATTGCTGAGGTGCCGGTAACTGTTGGGCTCATCACACCATTAATCATTGCAATTACAGAAGGGAAAATGATAACTGCAAAGCCCAGCACAAAAGGCCGGAACAATGGATAAAAATCTATCGGTTCTGCATTGGCAATATGCCGCCATACCCGGCTGGCAATATACCAGGTGGCTGCAAAGCCTGCAATGCCCCGGCCAACACCAATCAGTTTGCTGCAGAGTGGCAGCATATCTGTATACAATTGTTCCAGCACCTGGTGCAGGCTTTTAATATCATTGGCAAAGCCACCATTTTGAGCAAACAAATAATTGGGCATTACAACTGCTATTGCCATTACAGCAATTAATCTCACACACTTTTTCATACTCACTGTTTAATTAGATTAACACTACAAGCCATTCAATTTTTTGGAAACTTCCGTATCCGCCATTTCCCTGCCACGCTGTATGGCAAGCACATTATTTTCTTTATTGAATATTCTAAGGAAAATCAATTTATCACCTGCGTCATTAAATATTTTGTCAATAGCATTCAGCCTTTCATCATCACTCATTCTTAGCTTGCCTGCTGTTACTATCATTGACAATTCTTCTAAATTTTGGAGGCTTTTATTAAATAGATTGGCATACACATTTTTCATGTAGGTCATTTCATTTTCATTGAAAAGATTGGATGCTTCAAATCTTCTGAAGGCTGATTTGTATTCTTTTACTAACTGGCCTTGCATGGAAATGATTTCTCCAATCCTTTTATACTTTTTAACCGCCGGGCTTACCTGCATTAGACCATCCAAAAATGTTTGGTGCAAATTGAAATTGCCTTTAGAAATATCTTTAATGGTATTGTAACTACCACTTACAATCTGGTAGCCGGTTTTCATGTTGCTGAGTATCTTTTTTAATTGTGCCAATTTCTGAATATTGAGCAATAGTTGCTGCACTTCGGCAGATTGTGCTCCGACTTTACCCGATGCAGTAAGAATAATAACACCCAGTATTATTAATAGCTTTTTCATTGTAAACCATTTAATTTTTTAGAAATAATTATATCGTTCGCCTCATTGCTTCGCTGTATAGATAAACCTGTGGCACTATTGCAAAAAGAACGTGTAAACTGCTGCTTGTCCTGCATATTGGCGTATAGCTTATCTATTGCCCTGATGCGTTCATCATCTTTCATTTGAAGATTTCCATTTGTGATGAGGCTGAATAATTCATCCAGACTTTTGGCACAGTCTGATAGCAACGAGTTCAATACAGTTTGTAAATAATTGATTTCAGTTTGCGTAAAGTGCGGATTGCGTTTGAAGTTTTTTATGGCAGTGGCAGATTGTTTGGCAATACTTATTTGCAGGGCAATAATTTCTGCAATCCTTGTATAGCGCTTTACTTTTGGGTTGACAGTAACTAAAGAATTGAAATAATTGGTATGCTGAAGCAAATCGCCGTTCTTAAAACCTTTGATGGTATTAAGCCCATTTTTGGCAATGGAATACCCTTTGGAAAGATAGCCTGTGTAGACTTTTAACGCTGCTATTTGTTGGAGCAGGTATTTTCTTTGGGTGGAGTTTTGGCTAAACCATTCGCCCCAAGTTTGTGCAGATAGATTGCCTGCACATAATATCATCATGGATATTATTAATATCTTTTTCATAACCGCACATTTTCATTTTCACAAAAAATATTACTCTAATCCGTAGAGCTTCTTCACAACTTCAATGTCATTCCTTTCCTTAGATCTTTGAAGGCTGATTATAATATTCTGCTGGTTAAACTGCCGCAGGTCTGTAATATTTTGTTCAATATTATTTCCTGCTGCATGAATGATATCTAAGCGCCTTGCATCCGACATTTGGGTGGCAAAGGCACTGATAACTAATTGCACCTGGTCAATATTTTTCAGGCTTTCATCCAGTATGCCTGTATAAACCTGCTGCATGTAATTTATTTCTTCCGGCGTAAAATTCTTATCCTGTTTTGCAAGATTGAACGCTTTGGAATATTCCTGTACCAACTGGATTTGTTTTCTGATGATATCCCTTACTGCCTGATAAGAACCAATGGCATTTTTTACCTTCCACAATTCATCAAAGTATTTTGCGTACAATTCCTTTTGTTTTTTGCTCCAGTCACTAATTTCTGTGAGCTTTAGTTTCGACATTTTATTCTCCAATGTCTTCTGTGCATTTTGCAGCCAGATGGTTTTATTTTGCAGTCGTTGAATTTTTAAATCGGCTGCCCTGATTACTTTTTTTACCGCTGCTTTAATTATATCAATAATAGGAATTTGTGCCTTTGCCTGCTGTACAGGAGCAATACTTGCGGACAGAATAATACCTGCCAGAATTAATAATTTTTTCATACTTCACATTTTCACTTTCACAATTAAATTACCAGTAGCACACTTTTATTTTAAGTCGCTCAGCTTTTTGTACGATCTGTCGCCCAATTGCAAAGTGAGCCTGTTACCATCCCACACAAGGGTTTTTCCCTCCCTTTGTTCTGTAAGGGTTTTTGTACCTGCATTATAGTTTAAAACCCAGGTTGAGGTAAGGAGTTCTTTAGGAAATTCTTTACCATCCAATTTTTTAATCAAACCTGTATGCCGGGTTATTTGATAGACACCATTGCCGTCATTTGCTTTTTTAAGTATGAGGGTGTCAGTATTTCTGCCAAACTCATGCTCATAAGCAGCGGTGTAAATACCTTCAAGAGAGCTGTCGTTATTGGATGCAGTACAGGCGGCGGCCAAGAGCAGGAAACAAAAAATTGTGTACTTCATAGTTATTATTTTTAAGTTGTTAATGATGCAATTCCTTTTTCAATACTTCCAAATTTCAGGGCTGCCGCCTGAACTTTCACTTTCTCTTTTTCCTCTGTTGTATAAGCCAGGTATTCCTCCGGGGATACTTCAGTTCTATACACTTTGCTTAACACACCACCCAATGAAATAAATACCTCTTTATACTTTTTTGTTGGATCATTGGCTTTATTGATACTTAACACCAATGCCTTTTCTTTTTCTGTTAACCCTAATAATTCCTGTATCTGATCAAACTTATTTTGATACTTGCTTTGGTCCAATAATATTTTGCAATCGCTGTTGTTAATAATGGCTTGCTTTACCACCGGAGATGAAATAATATCCTCTACTTCCTGGGTAACCACAATCGCTTCACCAAAAAACTTACGTACTGTTTTAAACAGATATTTGATGTATTCTGCCATACCTTCTTTTGCTATTGCTTTCCAGGCTTCTTCAATCAATATCATTTTTCTTATTCCTTTCAACTTTCTCATTTTGCTGATGAACACTTCCATGATGATAATTGTTACCACCGGAAAAAGTATTGGATGGTCTTTAATATTATCCAGTTCAAATACTATGAACCGTTGCTGCAATAAATCCAGATTCTCTTTTGCATTTAACAGGTAATCAAACTCGCCACCTTTGTAATATGGTCTCAGTACATACAAAAAATTAGATACATCGAAGTCTTTATCCTTTACATTATCGCCTTTTAGTATGGTTACAAAATCATCTTTTAAAAATTCATAAAAAGTATCAAAGCAAGGGAATACATCCGCATCATTACTTACTTTATCAAAATACAATTGTAAGGCATTTGAAAGGGCAACATATTCGCTGCGGTTAAAGGTTTCATTATCTTTTTTCCAAAGAGCCAGCAAAAGGGTTTTGATGCTTTCCTTTTTTTCTGTGTCTAAATTGTCACCTTCACCAATATAAAATGGGTTGAATTTGATTGGCTTAGTTTCGGAATAAGTGAAATAGTAGCCATTCACCATATCGCACAATCCTTTGTAGGAATGGCCCACATCTACCAGTACAATATGTGTGCCTTTTTCATAGTAGCTCCTCACCATGTGGTTGGTAAAGAAAGATTTTCCGCTGCCGGATGGACCGAGGATAAATTTGTTCCGATTGGTACAGATGCCCTTATCCATAGGCTCATCTGAAATGTCCACATGAACCGGCTTGCCGCTTAACCTGTCGCCAAGCCTGATTCCAATTGGGCTTACAGAAGAACGGTAGTTGGTTTCTAAATTAAAGAAACAACAGGCCTGCGGAGAGAAAGTATCAAAAGTGTCATTCATGGGAAAATCAGCAGAATTGCCGGGGATACCTGCCCAAAATATTTGTGCCGAACCTTCGGTTTCAATCTTTGGTGTGGCATCCATTTGGGTAAGGGCAGAGGAGCAAAGGTTTCTAAGGTTCTTTAGTTCATCCTTATTATCTGTCCAGGCCAATAAATTGAAATGTGCTTTTACTGGCAGCCGTTGTTCGCTAATGGCTTCGTTTAAGAAAGCATCGGTTGATTCTTTTGAAATAAAGTTTTCCCTGCTGTATGCAGATAAGGATTGCAACCGCAATCTTTTGCTTTCCAATTTTTGAATTGTCTTTTGTATATCTTCAATAAATACATATTGATTGTAAATGTGGTTGCAAGAAAGTAATTGGCCGATAGGAGATGCAAAGCCTACACTGAATTTTGTTTTATCGGTCGAGTATTTATCATAGTTGATTCTTGAACCGCATAGTGCCGGAACAAACTCAGCATCGGCCATTGTATAAAGCTGGCAATGGTTTTCGCCAATCTTCCATTCTGGTTTAAACTCAATATCCCGGATCGCTACATTGTCATTTCCCAGATTAAGGTATTGTAATATTATACCCACCAAAGCATCATCGCCCAATTCTTTCAATGTTATAAAACCACTATCACTCAATATTTTTTGAAACTGCCCTATATAGTTCATAAAATCATGGTAGTGCTTAGGATTTATTGATTCTTCCGGTACAATAGTTTTCTTTAGCAAACTGGAGAATAGGGAGGATGAGACTTTTCTATTGGCAGGTTTCTTTGTAAGCAAAATATAACATTGGTGGTCTAAGTATGGCCTTTCATTAAAGAATCGTTCACTGCTGCGGCTTAAAAAACTATTATCTTCTTTTGCAAATTCAGGTTTGTATTTTGCTTCAACAAACCAATCTTGTTTGTGCAGGATTGCATTTACCGGTAACACTTTAATAGCTTTTATCCAGGCATGGTGAAAAGCTTCGTATTCATCATTACTCATGGTGAATAATTCTGGCAATTCTACCTTAAATGCAACCGTTACATCTCCCATTTTAGAGACGATAGCATTATGCTCTACGCCATATACCGGCAGTATATCAAACAGATCTCTCATGGAGTAATAGTTTTTTCAAACGGATGATGGAATAACTTTTCACAACTTTTGGTACAGCCTTTTTTGCCACCTTTTTCATCAGCCCATATTCGCCATAGGTACGGCTGAGTTTATATACATACATGAATAATGCAGTAGCCAAAGAAATAATTACTGCAAGGCAGATGAATACATTTACACCGATGATGTAAATAACAGCAAAGAAAATTAATAGAATGACAAGCCCCCCGCCCAGGTACCAGATGTACTGAGCCTTTAAGCCCTTAAACTCTATTGGCTTGTTGATGCCTTTGTTGATTTGATATACGCTGTTGCTCATACTCATACTTCACTTTTCTAATACTGTGCATGTAAACTGTTGCAAAATGTTTTCCAACTGTGGTGTGTGAAGGGGTAATTGCGGTAGGACAACCCCAGTAAATAGACTGAAAATGAAAGTAATAACACTAAAATTTATTTTATACCATAGCTAAGTAAGTCTTATATAATGGGGAGATTTGTACATTTATAAAGAAAAAATCATTGTTAAATATGCCAGATTGTGAAGAACTATTAAGGCTTGCCTATTTGAGGATAAAAGAGCTTGAGGAAAACGAGATTGCATTTCCGTTAAGGCTATGGTTAGCATTGGAGGATATATTGGATAAAGACACAGGGTTTTATCATCCTGACTACTTTGCGCTTAGGGTTTACGATATTGATGCCGAAATTAACAGGGTAATTACAATAAGTCCCCAAACTTTAATTTGCATAATTGCTGACACAAACTCAGATTATAAAGGGAATACCAGACGAAAGAAATTGCTTTTCGTTAAAGACGATTCGGCAGAATCTGGTAAAAATATAAAAGCATACACTTTAAATAACAATAAACTCAATTTTGAGAAACTAAGAAAAGGTATAGACCCACTATCTCATTTCCTGCATTTGACCTCAAAAAGTGCTATTGCTAATGTAAAATATTATGACCTATCAAAAAATAATGAACTAAGAATAAATTTGAAAGGAGAAATTCCAGATGGGATTAAAAGAATACCTATTTCAAACTCAAAAGCAAATGATAATATTGTTGATGATTTCAATAAATCCAAAGAAGCCTATGATTATAGCATTTTGTTACAAAAAAAGGTACTTGGTTACAAGTATTACATAGGTATAGATGGGTAAATTATCTTTATGGTTCACCAAATATAAGTTGACAATGGAAAAAAAATCAAGCCAGCGGGCAAATGTAAAAAATCCTAATAACATTGCTTTCAAGTCTGCGACAGACAACCGTTCAGTTCAATTAAACACCGGAATTAAAAAGAATGACATTTCAAAGCAGCTGGTGATTCTTACGAAAAAAAAGTGAATGATAGTATGGCTGCCAGTAATGGCAGCCATACTATTGAATTTAAAGTCTTATTCCCTTCACTCTTTTTGTTACTTCCTTTTTGGGCAGCACTGATTTTTCCATTTTAATAACAGGGGTTTCTTTTATTTCAGCAATCTTTTCATCAGTGGCGTTATGTTGCTTCATCTGGTTCTCCTGAATCTTAATAGAAATCTCTCTTTCCAATTTTGACACATCTTTTTTCAACTGAGCTAATTCATTTTCTTTTTCAAATGGCTTTACAACCAACTGCTGCAGCATTGGAATATTTTGCTCAAACTCTTTTAAATTCTTCTGATACTTTTCTTTGAGGGAATCCAACCGGTCAATGGCATTTAGAAAATACCGGGCTGCAAGTTTTGGGTTATCAATATTGATATGGCCCTGGTTCCAGGAATACTTTATGCCGGAGTTTTTGCCCTCGGCATAAAAAATATTTTGATAGCGGTATTCAAACATGGCTTTGTCCTCATACGTTTCTTTTTGTCTTCGGATAAATAACTCAAAACCATAGAGGTTACCGATTTTCATTACGCCATCTTCTCCAAGATTAGGTTTCCAGTTAGCAGATAAGCGAATAAGGTAAATACCAATGGCATCTGCATCTGCAGAATTAAAACTATCTAATTGTATCGGATTCCGTTTTGTTCCATCTTTCTCATACTGCAATTGATTTTTGTAGCTGCTTTCATCAAACACCAACTTATCTAATGTTTGTACTGTTTTTTCTTTATCGCTTTGCAAATTCTCCAACTGAAACCTTGACCGGATAACTTCTTTGTGGTGGGCATTTCTCAGGCTTTCCAAAACGGCAATCTTCTTTTCCATTTTTGATTTCTCTAAAAGTGTTGTATCGCCGGAAAGAATAGCGATGTATTCAGAAAAATTCATTCCACTTTTTTCATCAATTGAGCCTTCATCCAATGTTCTTACATTCAGTTCGCAATTCTTCATCTGGCTGATGAAAGTTTGCTTATTTTTTAGCAAATTGAATTTGTAATTGTCCAATGATTGCTCAACAGCGTAGATATAGTTCTTTACCTTATTATCATATTCTTGCTTCGCTAAAATATTTCCCTGTCTTGCCCCACGACCATTACGTTGTTCCAGTTCCGATGGTTTCCAGGGAATATCCAAATGGTGCATACCAACTACATTCCGTTGCACATTTAAACCGGTTCCGGCCTTTTCGGTGCTACCGAGTAAGATCCTTATTTCACCATTATTCATTTTACGGAATAGTTCAGGCTTTTGCCTGTCTGTCCAGTCGTGTATAAAAGTGATATGGTTTGCAGGAATAGAAAAGTCAGTGATTAGTTTTTCTTTGAGTGCATCATAAATATTAAACGCATCCGGTTTGGGTGTACCAATATCGCTAAATACAATTTGCGTTCCTCTTTGCTCATTACTTTGTTGGTATAATTCTGAAATTTTTCTGGCGCAGACATTTACTTTATGATTGGGGTGATCTTCATATTGATGAGGATTAATCAACCGCATATCTGCAGCCATCTTTTTAGCATAATTGGTTGCAATCAGCATACGGCCTTTGTCTTCCTCTTTTGTTAGTGGAGGCCTGCCTATTAATTCTCCATCACCAGTTTTAGCAAAGGCCATTAATTTTTTTATAAATTCCTGCTGGTCGGGTGTCGGTGGGATGTTTACCAATTGCTCATCTAATTCTGGCTTATCTAAGTTGATGTGCTTTGCAGTTTTATAATCAGTGATTTCATTATAAAACAGAGCCAGTTCCGGTACTTTAATAAAATGCCGGAAACGTTCTTTGGCAATAATTTCATTGGTAACAGAAAATTCAAAGTCTGTTGTCTTTCTTGCGAACACCGCCGCCCAGGCATCAAAGTTTTCAATCTGCTGCCGCTTCATTTCATTTGGACGCAGGTACTTAAATAACAAATACATTTCTGTAAGACTGTTTGATATAGGTGTACCGGATAGAAACGTAACACATAAATCGCTGTTGAATTTTTCCTGCAAAGTCCTTACAGCAAACAGCATATTCAACGCTTTCTGACTGCCTTCCATATTTCCCAAACCGGCCACCCTGTCATGCCTTGTAGTAAAAGTGAGATTCTTATATTTATGTGATTCATCAACAAACAAATGGTCAATACCCAAATCTTTAAAGTTGATGCCTGCATCTTTCTTTGCTTCAATATCTTTTTGAATGCCTTGTAGTTTTATACTGAGGTTTGTCTTCCTTATTTCTAAACCTTTCAGCATACGCCGGGATATTTCTCCACCCATATCTTTTATGGTGTAAAGGTCTTTCTCCACATTATCCAATTCTGTTTGGAATATCTCTCTTTGTATTTCCGGGCTTTGAGGAATTTTACCAAACTGGTCATGCGTTAAAATAATGCAATCCCAATCGTTGTTTTTAATTTCATGTGATAGCCTGATTCTTTTTGCAGGAGTAAAATCATTTTCGCCAGGAGCCAGGATCTTCGCATTGGGATAAGCCTTTCGATAGGTATCTTTTATCTGATTTACATTTGCCTTCAAGGCAAGGATCATAGGCTTGTTTATAATGCCAAGGCGTTTCATTTCATGGCCTGCAACTATCATTGTTAGGGTTTTACCAAGACCTACTTCATGATCAATCAAAGCCCCACGGTTTTGTATAATGCGCCAGGCCGCATTCTTTTGTGAGCTGTACAAATCTTCAATACCCAAACGCTTTCTGTCTAATCCGGGAAACTGCAAGTGGCCGCCATCGTATTCCCGAAGCACATAGCAATTAAATGTGTTGTTGTACAGTCCTTCTAATTCTTTCTTATCATTATCAGGCAACTCTTTCAACCATTCATTAAAACTGTTGCGTATAGATTCAATCTTTTGGTGGGCCAACTGTATGGCATCATTATCCGGCACACGGATGGTTTTATCACCAACACCAATTTCATACGTATAAAAGGGAGTGGTGTTTTCTAAAGCATGTTCAAGTAATGTGCTTCCGTATGATGTTTTACCACTCTTTGGGGTAACAGCATATTCTGCGTTAGTTTTGGCATTACTACTTTCAATCTTTACTTTAAAACTATCAAGTGAAGAGAAATAATTAACTGTGGTATCCAGCTCAAATAAGTGCGTTGCAAAACGATTATAAAAATCCTGCGGTATCCATCTTTCTCCTAAATTAAAATCCAATAATTCGAATGGAATTCTCTCTGGTTGCATTTTTTCCAGTGCAGCCTGGCTTCTTTGTAATTGAAAGTTATCAGGGGCTTTTTCTATTGCAGCTTTCGCAGTGTTTAATTTTGAAACTACGTTGCCACTCAAAAGTTGGTCGGCAGTTTCCCACTGGTTGTTAACGGGATTGATATAAATGTGATTGCCTAACGCCTGTATGGTGTCTGGTTGAGTGCTATCGGTAGAAGCTGCAATAAAATCAATATCCACAAGGCCTTTATCGTTCAGGCTCTTTGCCAATGCTTCCCCAAGATTATCAGTATGAAAGGCTTCCTTTTTTTGAATGAGCGATTGGGTAAGTATATCGGCTTTAAAATATTGGTCACCTTCTTTTCTTTCGAGTGATGCTAATATAATAAAGCCAAACGCTTCATCTTTTAATATGCGCTGTTTGTTGATAGATGAATTTAAAATGCCGTAGCCTTTTACCAGTGCTTCGTAAGATTCGTTTAATTGCTTTCTTAATTCGGGATATTCAATATTTTCATTTGCCTCTTTATCAGCCAGCAATAAATATTCATCTCTTACAGCAGTGTATTGCTCATAAAAGCCAACATCTTTTCTTTCGTAAAGGCTTGGCAAAAAAACAGGCTTATCATCATCGCCAACTAAATAGGAAACAAAACCAACCCTGTTGTTATGTACAATCAACGTTCCTTCTTTATGATATGGATTAATTTCTTTTAACTCATCTAATGCGCCATCTTTATTGTTGAATGCAACATGAAATACGCTTTCACCTTCATTATAAAACTGGTGATGATATTCCTGTAATTTATTTGATAGCCCATTCAGTTCAAGATGAATAGCAGAAGCATTCATCCAGTTTGCAGGGAAGTTTATTTCTTCTGTATTAGAATAGAGTTTATAAACGTATTGTTTAAAAGCGGTTGATTTGGCGGTAACCAAAACAAATGCCTCATGTTCTGGCTTTTCGGATGTTTTTATGATGTTGGCTATCCTGGCAGTTTTTCTGTCAATCACAGTCGCATCCAATCTGTTGATATATGCAGAAGCACGGTTAATGTTGGCTGCAGGTGTGGTATCAAATAATCCCAATTGTACAGAACTGGTATCAGGATTATTTCCCGGCATTGGCAAATAAGTAAGCTGTTTGGCTACTTGTATTTCTTCTTTTACAACAGAAAAAGTAAAAGCTTCTTTATTAAAATGCTTATCTAACCCTTTACTGATTGTATCTGCTAATTGCGGAGCAATTAAACTTATGTCGCCTGACTGCCAGATTGCTTCATGTGCTTTACCATATTGGTCTTTGCCCGGCTTAATTTGATTACCTAAAATAATTTCCGGGTGAAGGGAAACGTATTGGTTGATTGAATATCTACCAAACTCATTTTCCTGCTCACTCGTACTGACTAATAATTCTTCATTTTGTGAGAGAGATTGTTTGTTTTCGTTCTTTTGAACAATGAGTAAATGGCTCGGTGCTTCTGTATTGCCACTATCCTTCATTAAATTATCCGGCATCACGTTCAGACTTATAAAATCAGCATGATTAAAAAGATAGTCTCTTGCTGATTTATTCGATGGGCTGTTTAGAAAAGCATCTGTAGTGATGTAAGCCAGCAAACCGCCATCCTCTATTTTTTCCAATCCTTTTACAAAAAAGTAATTATGGATCTTGCTGGTTAGTGACTCATTTTTAATGGCCTCATCATATACACGAAAATTTCCAAAGGGAATATTGCTTACAATCAAATCATACTTTCCATTTTCATCAGTGGAAGCTTTTTCAAACCCCTTTACCTGCACCAAAACAGGAACGGGTATCGAACTACCCAAAGCAGTCAATACCCGTCCCGATAATAAATCTTTCTCTACAGCAGTAATATTTTCTATTGAAGGAAACGCAGACGCAGCCTCAGTTACAAACACACCAGCACCACTGCTGGGCTCGTACATGCTTTTAGGCTCAATGCCTTGTTCTTTTAAAACTGCAAATAGGGTTTGAGGAATTATTTCAGGAGTATAAAACGCAGTGAGAATGCTGTTCTTAATTGAATCAACTACCTGCTTATATTCAGCATCATTAAAATGTTGTTGCAATAACCGATGCAGGTCTATAATCTGCGGATAGAGTTTTAAATCTTCTTTTGAAGCATTTAATTTTATCCATTCTTCTTTTGATTTGTTGGGATATAGTACCGCTTTTAATCCACCAAAACCTGCATAACGTTTCAATGCATCTACCTGTTCTGGCAGAAGCAATTGCCCCGGCTGCCATTCTAAAGCAGTACGGATAGCTTCAATATTATCTTTCAGTTTCTGCTGACTGTTGTAACTCATCACTCACATTTTCACTCGTCACATTGTCTAAGTATTCTTTTATTACACCAGTAATGGCATATCGTAAAAACCGGTTTTCCTCATTGGCTTCTGAAAAATTCAAGTCATCAAATACCGACTGGCAATATTTTATTATATTGCTTACTTCGTAAAGCAATATGCCTGATTCAATAAGCTCCTTGTATTTTAGTTCAAACTCAGCTTCAAGAATATTGCGTATGTAGTTATACCGGGATGGTTTTAAATCTTGCGTAAGAAAATCCATGCACAGCTCTTCAATGATGTATGCAGGCTTGCCTTCTGTGCATAATTGCTTATACAGAAAATCAACACTGCTTACCTTGTCACTCAGGTAAGTTGTTACGCTCCCGGTTTCTTCCACATCCAGCAATATATCTGGGTTGTTTGCACTGATATATTGATACAGATTATTGATTAATGTCCCTTGCATTGCAGTAAGTTTTAAGATTAGCATTATACACCAAAGAATGAACGGATAACAGTGGCAACTATAACCAGGAATACACAACTACCAAACCAGGCTGCTGCAACCTTACCGGTATCAGGATCTCCGCTGTTCCATTTCTGATATACTTTTACAGCGCCTATCAAACCTACAATGGCACCTACAGCATACATCAGGTTTGTTCCGGCGGCAAAGTAGCTTCTCACTTTGGTGTTGGCTTCGTTAATGCCGGCATTGCCATCCTGTGCTATTGCGTATATGCAGGTAAGCATAAGACAAATAGTTGCTGATACGGCAAACAGGAATCTTTTTGTTTGGATAATTGCTCTTACACTTTTCATAACACACATTTATTTTTAGATGATGAAGATTTAAAAGAATGCTCCATTGTTTCATTCAAACGCACTTGTTTCTCCTGCACGGAAACAATGAAGCATTGGTTTTTTAAGTCATTTCCATAACTGACTTATGTCGTTTGCCCGGAGTAGTTGAGGGTATTTTTCATTTACCGATGATGCAATAAAATAGGTTAATTCATTTTTGTATTCGGTGTTTTGTGCAGCAGGATATTTTTCAATTAGCTGCAGCAGCGCATCTGTTAGTTCATGTTTTGTAATACCGTTTTCGGTTTGACTAAGGTATGCCTGCACTTCATCGGTAAATGGCTGCACCATTGGAGAAGTATCAGTTTTTTGCGGAGGTTTAGGGAGATAATCTTCGTGCTTTTCTTCTGGCTTTGTATTTGTCATTGCCGGAATAACGATGGTATCGTTATCTACTTTTTTAATTCCAATAAGGCTTAATATTTCCCACCTGAAATATTTAAAACCTACAAACGCATAATACAAAACTAACAACAGGACAACAGCAAACAGGTATTGCCCCCAGGTAATAGAATTAAACATAACGCTTTTATTTTCTTGTTCACAAATCAGGTTTATTTCTCAAAAAGCAATGGATAAATATGTTGCAAAAACTTTTCCAGACTATGCCAGGTATAGGGTAAACGGGGTAGGACAACCCCGGCAAACTGAATAGAAAATGAAAAGCGTAGTTGCAGAAAAAACACAAACATCATGTTTAGTAAAGGCTTCTGGTATATAATTTTTGTACTTTTAGTTGTGTGGCTGCTAATGTATGCATGCTGTAAAAATAAAACCGGCAAATGTGCTATAAAACATTAAACGAATACAAAGAGGAGTCGCATCCGTGGGAGCCATTTATTCCGCAAAATGCTGATAAGCTAATTTTAGGAACTTTCCCAACTACAGATAAATACAGAGGCGCTTACGAGTTTTTTTATCCTAATCCAAACAATGATTTTTGGAGAGTAATATTTGAAGTTGCCGGAAAGAAATTAGATGACTTTCTTCAGGCAGAACCAATCGATACCCGGAAACAAATATTATCGTACTTGAAATTAGGGATTGCTGATATAGGTAAAAAAGTTTTAAGGCAAAAGGATAGTTCAAAAGACGACAACTTATTCCCGATTGAATACACTGACATTTTTTCTTTATTAGAAACGCATCCAACAATTAAAAAGATAATCATAACCAGCAGTAGTGGTGCTAATAGTGTTCTATCATGGTTTCATCATTACTGTATTATAAATGGGTATACTTTTAATATTCCAAAAGGTAAGTTACCTATTACAACAAAGTTGCTTTTTAATAATCTTGAAATAAAAATTGATATTATTTCTTCACCCTCCCGGTTATCACCCATCAAAGGCAATAAGCTATTTGAAATGTACCGTACAGTAATTTTAAATGATTAAAGTAGTAACCAAAAACAGAATATCAAAAGCGCCGTTTATTAAACTGCATATTATGATGCCTACAGCTTCCCCAAAATATTAATCCACTTAAACAGCATATCCTTCACAGCATTAATAGTAGCCTTATCCGGAGCATGATATTTAGTTTCCAGGCTGCCGATAGAAATATCATCTTTTTGAAGGGTAGAAAACGTTTTTGTTACAATGCGAAGCATCGGTGCAATCGTTCTATTGATAATAATTTTATCAACTACCAGTAGTCTTATAATAACTGCCAGTTTTGCTACCGATAGTGAAGTGTGAATTTTGTTATCAGATTCACTTAAGGTGTTAGCATACTCAATGGGGAGTGTGCCTTTTTCCAAAAATCTAATTTCCTCAATAATCCAGTTTCCCACTTGTTCTTTTACTGATGGAACAAATTGCAAAAAGCCACTTTTAGGAGTGCTAAAAAACTGGTTAACTTTTTTAAGTTCGTATGAAAGCAACCCAATTTTTTCTTTAATTGAATGTAGCTGGCCACATGCCTTATTCAGCCTTTCATATTCATTAACAATGAAGCTTTCACTGTTGTAATTATACTTGTAGAGCGTATCCCTTATAAAAGATGCAGTAAGTGTGCCGTCTCCCGATAAGAATTGATGAAATAGATCTCTGTAATAATTTATTTGACTGTAAGTGTTTATTGTACTGCTTCCGGTAATGCTGTGTTCAACTACTTCCGAAACAATCACACCAATCTCTTCCATTTCTAATCCATTATTAACTGCCAGTTGTTTAAGGCTTTCGGCATTTGTTTTTAACGACTCCTTAAAATATGATAGCAAATAAGAGGGTACTTTTTGTGTATAATCGAAATAGCAGGAGAAATACTCTTTGATGAATTCAAACACTTCCTTAACGTGTTCTGAAATCAACTCTATAGAGACCTTTTCGGTATCTTCCGTATGCTTTTGTTCAAATATAAATAGCTGGTCAAGCAGCCTGGTTATTACAGACTGTGTAATAGTTGTCAATTCCCGTTTGTCCTGAACAGCAATTTTGCCAACAATCGATTGTATGAACAACTCCTTTGATTTCTGTTTTAGAACTGCAGATAATTCAATCATTTCTGCAAGCCCTGCTTCAGTATCCTTATTTGAATTTATGGCTATCCCATACTCAGATATTACTACAGACCATTTTGTTAAAACACTGTACAATGATTCTTCATTTGCAGGTGCCGGATATAAAAACCGCAGGTTATCAGTAGTAAATTTAGTTTCCCTTATTCCATTGTTTTTCATACAAACTCATTTAAGGATAAAAAATGGGTTATGTGTTAGCACAACGAGTTTATACTCCAAAGTCTGTACCTATAAGGGAACCAAAGTTTTGATTGCTGGGCTGGAAGTTTTGCGAAAAGGATTAAATTATTCTATACTCCCTTAAAATAACCATTAAGGGATTCAATTTGAGAAATTAAGCTTTTTTGAAATTGTAAAAAAGAGGGAAATACAAAATCAGTTTTAGCTGGTGATTTTGACTTTTTTAAAGGAGGGATCTTTGGTGATAGTTTCAAGCTGATGCATCATTTTTTTGACTTTAGGGTCAAACTTAATACTGGCTTCATTAAAAAGGCTAACAATAATGGAAGCAGTACTGATTACCTGCAATTGCTTTGAAGTAGCTTCAAGTTTTTTCTTATTCTTTATCAAGGAATAGGCGAAATATTCTATAGCACTTACTTTGTATAATGACAAGGCCTGATCAAGTGTAAAATAACCTTCTTTTACAGCTTTATCCACTACTTTGGCTTTTTCCTCTAATTCAGAAAACCCCATCAATAATTCTTCTCCTACTGAAGCTGCATCACCGGTATGTTTACTTTCTAAATACATACTCCATAAAGTTAGTATGATAATTTTATTTTATAGCCAAGGTCAATTGTCTTTATAATATCAGCTTTAGTAAACGAATGTTTTTTGTTTGCAAAGCCTCTGAATGAATGCGAAAACTAATTACTCAAATTTAACTCCAATTCATTGTAAGAGGAAATAAAATGGCTCGTTGATTAATTTATTTCTTTATAAATTTGTGATATACAATTCCCGGTAGTCCCTGGCTTTTCCAAACTACCGGGTTTCGTTTTTTAAGGAGCTAATGTATGTTTTAAGCTGCTTGATTTTAATTCTCTTCAAATTGTTAAAACACATAAACAATATTGTTGTTTGAGTGGAAAAACCTCATGCTAATATGGCTTGAAGATCATTGACATTCGCCGTATAAGTTTTTGGTTTAAAATAGCTAATAAGATTATGTAGGCGTATAATATCTGCTGATCCGGCGTTTCGTAATGCCTTAAACAATCGCCTGAATCTATCATCATCCTTACTGTTGGTTGTTTTCGATTCTTTCCTGAAGGCCTCCAGGTCGTCAGGTAGTTCGTGCTGGCTTGGGTACATACCCACCGCTGCAAGGCAATCAAAAATAAACACCTCCATTCCGGGCACAATTTGAATGATGTAATGGTGCTTTGTTTTGTGTTTATGTAAAATAAGACCATCGCTATGTGCTAACTCTGTAAATTCCTTTAGATAATCTACTTCTTTTTTGTCTTTATCAATAATGCCAACAGCAAAGCCATTAGCAAACTTTTCTTTCATGACCTTAGTGACTGTACCACACCCTTTTTGATGATTGTATTGTCTTTGAGGAGGCACGAGAGTTTCTATAAGGTTGGTATCAACATAGCACTCAGGGATTATAGAAAGATCCATTATACAAAGCTTTCGTTATTTGTAAAGAAATCTACTCCACTTTGAAAAGCTTCATACAACTCTCCATCACTTAGCTTGCGAACTTTAGTTTCATGGTTCTCATAATTTACCACAAAAACAGAAAGTTCAGAGCGGCTATTTTCTAATAAATCATTTAATATAAATGGGCTGTGAGTTGCAATAAAAAATTGATTATCTTTTTTGTAAATCATTTCTTGTGTGAGATGAGACATGTATGGAGGAAACGAATGAGCCTCCGGCTCTTCAAAAAGTAAGATGCTGTTATTATTGGAGGCAATTGCCGCTTTAAAAAATATAATGCGTTGTAATGTATCGGCAATTGAGTTATATGGAATCAAAAAAATCCCATCCTTATCTGACTGAATTACTTTTATCGACTGACTACTTTTATCAAAAGCAATTTCAAGATTGTACTCTTTAAAAAGGCGATACACTTGCTGTTTTAATTCTTCGTAGTTTTCAATAATACCAAGGAGGTTGAAACCAAAGGGAGGTATCAAATATTTAGAATGGGATTTTCTATATTTTACCTCTGGTTTAAAAAAATATTTTTTTATAGGAGGTTCAAACCATTCACTTTTAAAACCACCCTTTACATTCAGTTTGTCATCTACTTTGTAGTTATATGAATTGCCAAAAAAATCGACTACAATTTTCAATCCTTCTTTCGGATGGTAACCAAGTTTGCATTCACCTTCGTTAGTTTTAATAATTGCATCTTTTTCTATATTGCCATTGTAAAATAATTCACTTTCATTTTCGAGCCTGATAAGATTGGAAAGTTTTTTAGAAGTGTTTTCTCGTAGATACGGAATTGAAAACAACGATAATGCTTCAATAATATTTGATTTGCCTACGTTGGGTCTTCCTATGAACAGATTAATTCTGCTAAAATTATCTATCTCCAGTCGCCTGGCAGATTTAAAATTATCTATAGTGATATGATTTAGAAAATTTGACATTCTTCAAATATAATGGTACTATTTAGTTTTTTTCGTCTTTTACTTTTTCAAACCTCTCTCTTTCCTTTTGAAGTAGCTGTTCGAAAAGTTCGATAGTCTTTTCTAAAGGAAAGTTGTTGAAGTTTTCTGTATTTCCGCTGATAGCGTTAGATGTTACGCCGCAGTTCTCGTAAAAGTTATTAGTGTTATAAATAACTCTTTCTTCATGAAAATTCTTTAGACCGTCTTCAGTAACACCGAGTGCATTTGCAATTTGTTTCAATCTTTCATCATCAACTTGCTCGGTCTGTTCCATTTTCGAAACGGCCTGCTTTGTAATACCCAATGCATCTCCCAATTCTGTTTGTGTTAAACCTCTCAGTCTTCTGACTCTTTCTATCTTCCTGCCCATGTGTAGCATGTTGGTATAATTGGTTGTTTCCATAATTTTAATAGGTATTTTTAAAAGAATCTTTTAATTCTATATCTATTTTTTAGTTGTCAAAATTTCTATTTTTTCTCTTTCGCTTTTCAAAAGGCGTTCATAAAGTTCAACAATTTTTTCAATTGGATTTACCTGCT
>APMI01010522.1_pt1 | contig 36400 bp, 20 predicted proteins | sample 667938 | NCBI WGS metagenome assembly APMI01 (sample SAMN01084076, study PRJNA167559) | wastewater metagenome | biome: Wastewater | place: Denmark: Ejby Moelle, Odense | collected 2011-11-28
AAACTGGCGTCAAGTCTAGGGTAAGGGTTCATCACAGTCGAGCTCGGCTGTCTCCTTGCCAATAACAGAACCAGGCAAGTTCAATAATTTTCATAGAATTAAAGTAAAATATTAATTAATTCAGACTACCGATAAAAATGCCTTGAGAAGTTAGATCGAATTGAAACTGATCGGATGAACTCTTCAAGATTAACTATGAATAAAGGGTACGCAAATGAAGCCCAAGAAGGTTAATAAAACGCCAAGAAATATTATCGTAAGGTTCTCACTGTCAATTTGAATATTTGTTTAAAGAAACTGTCAGACAAGTTTCGAATTCTGTAATGGATAACAAAGCGAGGAGAGTCAACAAAGAAAAAGACTGAAGTTAGCACTCATGAAACTTAATCGCAATATTTAGTAAGCTACTTACATCAAATTTTTGACATGAGCCTAGCTGGTTTAATCAATCTTGCTTACTCTTAAAAACACAAAAAGTAGGGGCTGCACAGCCCGTCAGATATATTCAGCATGCTGACACGAAGCTTAAAATCAATCAGTTAAATTACTACAAACATGATCCAAAAAATTAGTACAGAGTCCTAGAAGCTACACATGTATCTGCTGCTAAATCGAAGTAAAGCAGATGTGAATTCTCACTTTAGTTTTGAAGGGGAATAAATTTAAATAAGCGACTAATTTCTTTGTGATACGAAAATAATAATAAATCAGTAGAGAAAGATATAAGGACAATGGAAAGATCATAGAAAAGTAGGGATGATAAAAAAATATTCAGAGCCAATGCTTTTATATTTAGGTTCATGGTTACAGTCGTTACAACAGCTTGCTGACATGCACCATCCAATGTTTTACTTTTATCAGACAAACATTCTGAAAACTATTTAGTTTTATTTAAGTTCTGCTCAAAGTAAAATTTCGCAATACTACTGCGCCGAGTTTCTATTCAGGTTTATCATTATGATAAAGAGAGAAATTGTCGAACTGTCTCATCCCTTCATTGGAGCTATTGATATCTTAAAAACTGCAAACTCAAAAACTCCACTAACTCACCGACATCCTGATCTCGTTCAACATTTTTTATTTATCATTTCGGTGCTGCTCGAAGGCTCAAACAGACATTTGGAGCGGCTCATATGCAACATTTTCTTAAAGAACATATATTTCATGGAAACAATTCAAGACTACTTCTAATACTTGGTGAAGGAGTAAAATATTCCAGCAATTACTCATACACTTCATTTCTACAAAAAGTGCTTATAGATATTGGCAACATCAAGTCGTAAAAGTCAGTCCTTGCCAAGAAACAATTAGAACTCACCCACATATTACTTATTTCAACAGATTGCCGACTACTTCTGTCCTCGTAATGGATGCATATCCAAAATATTAACAAAATATTAAAGTTTCATTTCACCTTCCAATCTCGACGAATGCGACGAAGAGTAACCGAACTCTGAAGACAACAAGTTTAATACACAGATATCAGGAAACGTGCAAGGATTTGCAAAATATTCAGAGCATAGTATTCAAAGTTACTTACACGAAATATTTTTGTTTATCGGACAAGTATATTATATTGCCTGTCCCACCCTTACTGACAGTCTCCCTATTCTTGAGGAAGATATCTGTTCATTTTTCATTAAGTACTCAATCATGAACTTCATTAAACTTTATTCGCTGTTGACTGTAAAAGAGTTAGCCAACATCAGCGGTAGCAGTCGTCAAAATAATGAATTAGATTACATGTTGAGTACAAAATAATCGCCGCATGGGCCGCCAAAAATAAATACCAAACAAATTTTCATGATCGACTTCTTAAAAATTCTCACTAGTCTTAGCATTAATCGCACTCCTTAAATCGCTAAGAAATTTAGACAGTATCGAGTACTATAATTCTTCGTAAGAGAAATCGAACTTGAATTTAGTGTGGTCTAGAATATTGACAAATATGTTAAAAAGGCAGTAAGAATTAGAAATGTTTAGCAAGTGATTAGCAGTTTCCATGATAAATAATTAAAATAGAAATAAGCAAAATAAAAATAAGCTCAGTAAAAAGATATCAATGATAAGAAAATGCACAAAACTATGCAAGCGGGCTTAAAGAATCCAGCTCGTCGATAATAAACTTAAACTAAAAAAATGAACATTCCTGCACTTCATCTAAAAGGTTAAACACTAAAAAATTAAGTAAATTTTGATTAAAAACCAAAGGAACATGGACATTCGGTAAATAAGAAAAAGGTAGGAGTCCCAATGCTAAATATTCCTTTAAAAACATAAGAGAGTGCAAAAAGTAGCAAATAGAAGAAAAACGAAAAAGGATTTTTAGATGATATGCTTGACTAAATTGTCGTGTCGAAAAATCCTAAGAAGAAATCATTCAAGTAATAGCTCAATCTCAATTTGAAGCTTGATAACTTAAATCTTAACAAATAAAAATCTTTCGCCAAAAGTAAGTCTCCTAAGTCCTCTGACTCTAGTATGATATATTTCACTGAAAGAAAGATACGAAAAATATACTCGAATAAAGTTTTACATGCAGAATCTATAATGCTCATTTTATGCTTGATTCTTTACAAAGGACAGTTAGATTAAGTGTATTGCGATCAATAACCGATCGCTCATGGTAAGCTCAATGTGCTTTACATTTTGCATTATCATTTAAACCACTAGAAGAACAGTTCGATCGTGTCGATTCTCGCTGAATCTGTTTCCAAGATCAAGCCATCACTTGCTGGTCAGAGACTGTTTAAATTGCTGTCTAATCAGTTTACTGATCTGAGTCACTACCATGATTGGAAAAGAATTAACGCTGGAGCATTTGGCGTGATAATGGGTGCAAAGACACATCTTCATTAGCCAAAGTAAGTCGCGATTAAGCAAATGAACTTTCCAAAGAGCATCTATAAACGCTGTGTTCTTAATGATATCTTCACTTAGATTACCAGTTTAGAGATGTTCAGACTTGAAGATAAGGTCACTCGCATGTATAACTACGGAGTCATCGATAACACATATGTCATAATCATGAAAAAATATGCTTGCTCTCTTCGGGACTGGAGACTTGGCAATACTGAATGTCCTTAAGCCAAACTATTTCCTCCAAGCCTGCCAAACATCTTAGCAATATTTTACTAAGTAATTAAAGGGTTGAAATTACTGCACTAACAAAATGTGACTCACTACGATATTAAAGGCGATAACATACTTCTCGAATTTAATCTCTCAAACGACTTAAGAGAGCCACCTAAGGTAAATATTGTATTTGCTGATTTTGGAGTTGCTAAGATCTATAGCGATGAAAAAGATGAGCTTGATCTCAAATCAAGAGGTACTTAATGCATAAAATCTCCCGAAATGCTCACTTTAGCAATCAAAAATAAAAAATAGTCCGACAACTATGATAGAAGAAAGAAAATAGGTACAACCAAAGCTTCGGATATCTGGTCGCTTGGTTGTTTACTGTATGAGATTGTAACAGGAGAATTTTTATTCAATAGCGATAATTGGGCTCACTTCTTCATGCAGGTGACATCGCAGAAGGAAGAAATATTAAGCCCTGAAAATTATGAAAAAATGAAAAATAACATTTATTTAATTGATTTCTTGAAGTACATTCTCATACGAGATCCACAGCATCGACCATCCATCCAGAGCATATTGTGTCGTTTCTAAAATTTATATTCTCTATTAGTTGCAAATCCATAGAGAGTTGCTTCCTCGAATCTGAGGGAAGTACAAAGTAAAAGTCTTGTATAGCTTGTTAAATAATACCATTAATACATCAAAATGGAAGAAAAATTTGAGAAAGCGAAGAATATAGTTCCGAACAAACGATTGAAATCATAAGGAGAGTTTGGACGCACTCGTAAAGTCATGTAAATTTTCAACCCAAAGGTACCATTAAAAACGATAAAAATCATGTAGGACATATATTTTTGTGAAAGTGAAATTCAGGTGATCGAATACGAGTCAGCATTAAGAAAATAAGGTATCACGCATATAATTGTGGAAGGCAAGTCTCGAATTAACAAAAGTAAATTTAAAGTTGTCGAATTCTAAATGGAAAATAATAGTCAATACAATTTAAGTTCGTGTTATCGCTCGAGTCCAAGAGTGTCCGACATTGTGCGGGAGGTACTTTTAATGAAAGGCAAACTTCTTTTTGTTAATAATTAATCAAACTTTTCTGTTAACTTATTGGTCTTCACGCTCAGCTACTGGTTCAAATGCTCAGCTTATTAGACTTGGTGTCTAATAAATACTCAGATTCTAGAGTTTCCAGCATTTAACTCTAGCATCATAAGCATGTCACACGCAGCTCATGCTCTTCTGAAAATCGAGCAATAGATACACGAAATGCCCAAACTTCAATGCATATGCGGAAGTGTCACAATAATTCTCAAAAATAAATTTCAGGACAAGCGAGGTGACCTCAAAGTCTGTAAATGCAAAAAGAACAAAGGAGATAACAGTGGATGCTTTTCCAAAAACTGTCTTAGCTACTTAGAGCTAATTCAAAGGCGCTATAACATTGTTTGGGATCACTTAACATGGGCCTTGGTTAGCAAGAATCAGCTACTGACTCCACTTTTCGATGAAAGCTCTCAGGAAGTAATAAACACTCAAATCATGCTAAACTCAGCAAACCCTCTAGCAAATATGAGTACGGATTCCAAGCAGACAGAGGAATGGAAGATCTATCAATGTAAAACCTGCGAGATGTGGATGATGGCCACTAACTGTAAATAGATATGGCTCATCCTCAACAACCTAATCAAATCGAGTCGCCAAGGAATCATGATTCCAAACGCACAGCAAGACTTCAAGTCAAGGACACCAGCTTTGAACTATTATACGCTGTCAAAGTTGCACATGACTCAATGATAATTTTAAAGTTTTCCACTTTGATATGATCAGTTGTATAATTCACAATATTATCATTTCTGTCTCTGTTGTTCTTGCTGTTGTCGAAGTTTCTTTTGCTCTCCTTCCAGCTCTCTAAGTTTTCTATGTTAATTTGTAATTTTTACATTTAATTGGCTATTACGCCATTTCGCAGGGATAAAAGTTTCGCCTCTCCCTTATGAGATTATTATATCAATCTCTCCAACTTGCATTTCAGCTATATCGATTTTGCTTATTTTTCTTTGATAGTCCTCTTGACTTATTCATTTTTGAAATTAAGCTCTTGTTCGTATTGATCAAACTGACCCGTCTTCTTAAGTTTATCAATTTCAGCAGTTAAATGCTCACATTACTTTTCTAGTTTACTCAATAACTACATGATTGATCCAGAAAATTTAAGAAAACTGGAACTGCTTATTGATCAATGTTTACAAGCTCATTCGATATTTTTTTGTCATTTTTTACATAATCGATTATTATTTGTGTTGCCTCGGCTTTATCTTTTATTTTTAGTTAAGTGTTCATGACTTTTGCTTACTTGCTTAGTACTTCATTAAATTTGCACAACACTCGGTAAACTTCAGAGCACGAATTCGGTGACTGCTTTAGTTTTGTGTTATTATCCCTTGTCTCATTTGCTTCAATGATCTTTAGTAGCATTTGACTGTATTATTCATTTTGTCTGCAGAATCGTGTTAGCTTCTATTTCTTAGGTAGTGCTGTAGGTTTATGAATAGAGTGTAGACTTTTGGAGCGCATTGCTCAAATATTAGTAATAATTTACAGTTAAATATCAACTCATACGATCATAATATTCGGAAGACTCAAACTAAGAATCAGATTCACTAGGTCGCATTAGATTTGCATTTTCTTGATTTGTTTCTTAATTTTCCTAATCTTATTCTTGAGGACTGTCTTGATCAAAATTGCTTTATTAAATTTATTGGTCTGCTAGATTAAAATCTGCATCAAATAATAAGTCAGACTGGTCTATTAAGTTTGATGAACCTGCTTATGATTACTGTTTGTCTTAATATAAACCAACTTGCATTTGTCTTGTATTTCTATCATTCTTATTAGATTTGTGTATATTTGCACTTTATTGTGAATTTTATTCGGACTATGTTTCAACTTTTGCAATTTATAGTTTTCCAAGCTCCCCATCCATGCATTATACACCCTTGGCGTGAGTGCAGGGAGTATAACTTCTGTCCATGTTCAGAGTAATTTCTCGATTGCTGCGGAGTTGTATATTCTGACTTGCTGTCTGTCTGTTCTGGATCTTTGAATTGTGACTAAAAATTGATTTATTGTTGCTGTCACAGCTCTGTTTCATTGACTGGTTATTATCTGAGTTTTCACTTCTTGGCATGAACTGCACAAAATTTGATCTCAGAAAAATAGATGTCAGGTATTTTGGATCGCCCATTAAACCATACATACACTAAAGCATTTTTTTACGGTTCAGCATAATCTATTCATCTGTTTGAGCCGAACAAAAACCATGAATTACCATAAAATTAACTTCCTCGAAATCGAGAGCTGCAGTTTTATTTCTAAGCACAATATTAAGGAACTATTCTTTACTTATGATTAACTTATTTATTTCTTCGAGTTATTTGATAAATTTCTTGCTTTTACTCAAAAAACATTTCCACAGGTTAATTATAGACACGTTTGTTAAGCACTACGTAAACTTACTGATACTTGCTCTCAGAATTGTTAACACCAGTGATATTTCGATAATTGGCTGGCTTGTCTATTATGAAGCAACAGAAGAATGATCCGAGAAGATATATTTTGATAGAATTAAACTCTGTTTGGCTGACAGATTGATTGGCGAGGATTTGAAAATGTTATAAAGTTATTCAAAAGTCAGAGAAACTGTTTTATGATGCCTACTTCCATCAATTTGGCTCGACATTAGCAAATTCGGAGTAATTAAGTCATCAAAATTTTAAATTAATCCTTCTTCTCTCAAAGACCAAAGCTTGAGTAAGCAAACATCTAACTACTCAAACTTTATAGGTTTTCCCCAATTAAATTTTCTATTCTGCTAAGTTTTCTCAGTCTCAGACTATTTATAATTTTTCTCATTCTGATAATCAAAGCCAAAGTTTCTCATTTATGAGTTTTTACTTTTGCTACTTTTGAGACCAAAATTAGAGTCTTTGGAATAGAATTTGCTAATTTGAATAGACTTTATTCTGGTTTAGTATTAGTTTCTAATTTCAGCTACTTCATTCTTTATTTTTTATAGTTATTTATCTTTGTCAATTAGCAAAGTATTCTTTTCTTCCTCCTTCTTTTTCAAGTCTTAATTATCATGGAAATATTAATTTTTTTAAATTTCAAGCTTACGTTTTTAGTTACGCAGCTCATCAATGGTCTTAGTTAGTTCCTGAATATAATAATTTTATTTTTATTATTTTTATAATCGAAACTTGGCTGCCTTCTTGAATAATAAATTTTGGTTTTCATGTGCAAGTTTTTATATTTATGCCTCTTTCAGAACTATTTTATTTCTAGCATTGTCCAGCTACTTTTTAAGGTCATTACTCTGCTTGTTTTGAGTGGTTTGTCTCGCTTTCATTAATATTTTATCATTTTCCAATAGCCTTATTGTGGCCTTCAGCTTTTCGTTTTCTTATTTCAGCATCCTTAGAAATTGTTGTTGGAATTTTGAATTGTTAATTGTGTTAGGTAAACCTGATTATTTTGGCTATTCACCGACATCCTGACCCAAATTAAGAGTCTAGTACGATGTCAGAATAGATTTCAACCGAATAGTTTCAGCCAACAAATGCTGTTTTTCAATGTTGTTTTATTAATATATACTTGCGCTTGGCAACTTCTTTAGCCTTTTAATTTATGATTAAGCGCTGATACATTTTGTGTGCAACTCATGAATTTTCTTATTTAGAATTTCAGTATGTGTAGATGGATTGCTTTTAGCTTTCTCAAGAATTTACTCAACATTTTAATCGTAGTTGAGTTCAAGCTTTTATATCTTCTTTTGCTGCTATCGAATCTTAAATTTTAACTATTTTATTGTCCTTTCATCATCGAGTATTTTTATTTTATATTCATTGTTTTCATGCAATAACTTTTCAACGTCAGGTTTTGCAAACTGCGGATCGTATTTTCTAAGCTGTCCCTTGTTCTCTTTTTTGATAGGCGGTCTTAGTAATTTATTTAACATATTTTATTACAAATATTTGGTGTCCTTGGCTTCATCGGCCTCACGTGTATAAGCTGACCTAAATTAATAAAAAACTACCATGCTTTCTTTATGTTTTCATCGACCATTTTCTGCTGCATCTCTTGCTTGGTGGGTTTGTGGTAGGAGGACTTACGGGTCAGGATCATTCCTATGTGGATTATGGAAATTTCGATGATTATAATGCATAATAAATGCGTAAAAATCTGAGCAGATAATATAGTAAGCGTCCATGGCGAACTCCCTCTCCCTCCCAGTCAGGACTGCAGTCTCCTCGATTTAATATTGCAAATCGAAGTCCTCTGTTGCGTGTGGACTCTAGTAAGCAACTAAAAACAGCAGTTGAGGGTCAATCAAAGCCTCGTCATCTTTTGCATACTTTTAAAAACCAGTTAATATAGTTAAAGCAGGAGGCAAACAAAATAGCAAATAACGAATATAAGAGGGAATCATATGGGATTGGATCACACTATCAACAGAATGAAGACGAGGGCTAAAATAATAAAGTCTCCAGTACAGAAATAGACAGTTATAATGCTTATTTCAGTAGAGGCACCAGCTTCTATGATCAAAATAATAATAGCAATGGTAGTCGGTAGAGACTAAATTACGGTACAAAATTAAGACCTAATGGCATCAAGGATATGAGTCAAGATTCGAAACTAGTCAGTAAAGATCGTTTTTCTAATAATTTAAGAAATGAAGAGAGTATGTAAAACCGTTACACAGCTGAAATTAAGCTATTAAAATAATTAAATAACCAACTATAACAGGATTACCAAAATTTGATCGAATCTAACAAAAGAAGTGAGGGTGAGCTTGAGTTAAATAAAGTATAATTAATAAAACTGAAAAATAAACTTGAATAGAAGAAGTATAGCTAAAGCTTATTGAATAATAAAATCACTGAATTAAGTTAGCAACTGTAAAGCAATATGATTGATCTTCAAAGAGTCAATTTTGAATTATATAAGCTTAAGCAAGTTAATTTTTAAATAGAAATAGCTTTGCAAAAAGCAAATAACTAAATTCAGCGAATACAGGTCTCATAGATATAACTAAAAGCAAAATCAGTAATAGAGAAAACATCACCTAACTCTTCGACAACATGTTAGATATGTAAGTACAACCAGAAACTTATCGTGGCTCTCAACAACGCAATATAGAATAAAATGCTTGAGATGAGTAAACAGGACAAAATTATTCAAAATTTGTGTACTGATTTGCAAAAAGCATAATTAGAACTACGATCTTTATAAAAACCCAAAGCAGCCATTAAGAAAATTACATATACTTTGGAAACACTCAACGAAGCTGTAATTCAGAATAAGATAAAGCAGCTTAACGCCAAGTATAAAAATGTAGACAACTTATGAAATGGAGTTTTCTATCTGCTGACTTCTGATAATATTTAATTTTACATTAACCTTTTGCAATAATTATGTCTTTTTATACACTCTTTATAAACATAAGTTTTATAAAATTCAATACTGCTTCAAGGTAGTGTTCTTGCTCGATATCGAGTTTGTGATCGAGTTTCTTCTCTTTCTCTAAGGATTAAGGGTCTACAACTCGTATAGCGTAGTTAACATATTTGCTTATGATTTCTTACATTCTTACATCATCATTTATTCCTCCTTTTTCAGTTGCCTCAATGCAATTTATAGTTTTTCCTTTTCAGTTAAAGACCTTTCGACTCTTTCATGATGATTTGCCTTTGCAAAAGTCGCTCGAGATGAGTAGAACATCTTCATTTTCTATTAAATTTCTAGCTCATTCTTCTTAATATTTTTGGCCTTCAACTGATTCTCAATAATTTAAAGATTTCTGATTCGTCTGATATTGTCCTCATCTTCTTTACGCTTCTGCCTTTCTTCCTCTGCGCCAATTTACTTCTGCTCGCTAACCATAGACTTGGCTAAATCTTTGTCTTTAAGCATTTTCTATCTCATGGATGATGCTTGCTGTTTCAGGTATTATAGTTCTCGTTCTTTTCTTTATTGTACCTAAGCTTATATTAAATTGTACATCCTGCTTGTACTTCCGATCTTCATATAATCGATCCCGCACTGTGTGAATGAAATCGATTTAACTGTTATGCTTTTTCTGTTTCTTGTCATGCTTATTTTTCTACCACTTTAGCGCATTAATTCTAGCCTTCAGTACCATTATTTAGTTTTTGGTCTCGTCGATTTGATTACGAATATCATTCACTTTTTATTCCTTAAATACACCATTAATTGAAGGTAAGGAATGATTATTTCTTTATCGTTGAAGCTGGTGAGATCTTTTTGGTTTGATACTGAGTGGTGTGATGTATGGGACTCCCTTCTCTTATTTTATACTCATGTAATAAAATTATTCGCAATATACTCATCATACAACCATATTCACATAGATGAACTGATCTTTTTATTAAGCATTCTATAAAATATAAAACTTTCAGATTCTTGACTATGAAGTAGAAGAATAGTCTAGTATATATTAAGCAGTCTGAGTTTCAAAGATCAGCTGCATTCTGTTGCCCATTCGAATTTATAATAACATAATAAAACTAATCAAACAGTTTCTAATGGCATAAGCAGTCAAAGTCATGGTTCGGTGCCGGCCCATGAATCAAAAGTAAAAGGATAGGGGTAACCTTTATGATAATTCAGGATGCAATTCAGTAGTGGAAGTGGATGGTAAAAATAATCAGCTCTTCTTGCTTAAACCTGATGCGAAATAATAACCCAAGAGCTTCTCGTACGATTGTGTGTTTGCACCCGATGCACTGCAGTCCTTGATATACGAACAAAGCGCATTTTCACTAGTAGACAGTGTACTGGACGGATATAATGGCACTATATTTGCATATGGGCAAACAGGTTGTGGTAAGACGCATACTATGATGGGCTTAAGTACTGAAGAAGGCAAAGGTATCATTCCTAGAACCTTCAGCCAAATCATGACCATTACTAAAAGTGACACCACCAAGACTCACTTAATCAGGTGCAGTTTTATCGAAATATACAACGAATAAATCCATGATTTGTTGAGCAAAGACACAAAAGCCAAGATGGATTTGAAGTAAAGTCCCTAGAAGGGAGTGTATGTAAAAGATTTAATCCAGTTCAAAGTCGACAATATCTAGAATATGCAGAAATATATGTAGATCGGATTTAGTAATCGAGCAACTCGTGCAACTAACATGAACGCTGAATCTTCTCGATCCCATTCTATATTCACAATTTACATCGAGTCGCAGGAGACTGATGATAAAGGAAATGAAAAATTTAAAGCAGCCAAGCTTAATTTAGTCGATTTAGCAGGTTCAGAAAGAGCAAGTAAAACAGGTGCGACTGGCGATGGTATGAAAGAGGCTACTAAAATTAACTTGTCTCTTAGTGCTTTAGGTAATGTTATCTCAGCTCTTGTTGATGGTAAGATTCATCATATTCCTTACAGAGACTCCAAATTGACTCGTTTACTTCAAGATTCGCTTGGAGGCAATACCAAGACAATAATGATTGCAGCAGTATCGCCTGCAGATTATAACTACGATGAAACTTTGAGCACACTAAGATACGCTAGCAGAGCTAAGTTCATTAAGAATAAACCCAAGATAAACGAAGACCCCAAAGATGCACAGCTCCGGTAAATGTCGGAGTAGATAAAAAGATTGAAGGCAATGCTAGAAGGTAAGATTCCAATTCAAATGGATGCCTCACCTGGACAGCCAATAGTCACATAGAGAATTGTTTATCGCACCCTAGGGTAAAATAAGTAAAATGGAGATTTGTTGGAGGAATAACTTCGTACCAAGGATTAACTACTAAGAGCAGAGCAATAGTAGAAAAAGAAAATGCAATAAAAATTATTAGATTTGCAAAAGATGTTCTAAAAGAATGGCAACCCTGAAGAAAATAGGGCAGAAATGGAGAAAATTAAGAAGCTTAAATAGAAGCTCAAGGCACAAAAGAAAAAATAAGAATAATACAGGCTGTAAAAATCTAAAAGAGAATAGTAAATATTAAATATTTAAAAGAATTATAAGAATTTGAATGAAGAAGTAGACTAAATGAGGAGCAGATTTGCTGAAATTAAAAAAAAATACATGGTCAATCTGGCTGAGTTAAGAGACATCCAGAATGAGCATGAGGACTAGAAATAAGAGCTACTTGATACCATCAGATATCAATAAAAGTAAATTAAGAAGTTTCAAGCAATTTTGAACATTTTAATGGGTCAAGATCAGCTTGATATGATCGTAAATAATTCAGATTGGAACGAAGAAAAACGCGAGTGGAAAATTCCGAATTTTGTATACAAGTAGCGAATGATTGCGCTTCCCAAACTTCAGAGTAATCGAGACTTGCAATAAGAGCGAGAAAAAAAGTAAGTTATTTTCAAAAGTTCACAAAGATTGTCTTATGATAAGTAATAAAGTTTCAGAATTCATCATATCGTTCGCAATGCAAGAGAAAACTGTGAAGTAAGCACACCGTCAACTATTCCATCTAGATCCAATGGCATGCAGGCACGGGCTCAACTGACTCCCCTAAGAAATGATTTCGAGAAGTCAGCTCAGCTGGTTACTAATAACGTGATGGACGACAGGAAAAGAAAGGATGTGCGACTAGATCCCATTCAGTTTTGAAGATCGTAATAATACTAGTTATTTCTTATTCTCATTATTAACTATTGATATACGGTTATTGGCATAATCAGTGATCATAGTCTATAAATATGACACAAAAATTATTCATTGAATATTAAAATCTAATGATGAAATCTAGAGCAAATTTGTGTAAGTATTGAGTCTAGTATTTTATTTATTTTAAGATGTTGGACTGTTTATAAATATATTTCCCATGTCCCAGAGAAGGAAGTCCTCCCAAAACGACCAGAATTATCTCCCAGAATAGGAACTTAGATTTCTTAGCATGACTGAAGACATAGATGGCATATATCATTTACTAGATAGAGGTAACTGCAAATAGGACATCGAGCCATGGAGAAATCAGAATTAAAATCCTTCTGAAAGTCCATAACGAAGACCTTATGTCCATAGACCTACTCCCTTGAGCTTGAAACTTGAGAAACCACAGCAAATAAAATACCTCAGAAATTCGACTAGAATCTTAGAGCAAACTAGCAGTCTGAATAGCACATTTAGAGTGAAAACTAAAAGAAATTCTATGACAATTGGAAGTTAACTAAAAGCAGAGAATTAGAATAAACCCCAATCTCGACCGGCTACTCAAAGAAGATAGTCTTTGTATAAAACTCCAATGTATACTGCAACTAAATCCAAAGAATAAAACGAATAGGGCAGTAGTTTTTATCATCATGAGCCAGTGAATCTGATAGTTTACCCAATGGTGACTGCAAACAAGAAGAAGAAATTATTTCGCAAACTAGACAAGTTTCAAAACTTTGTCTCTGTCTTTCTCCGCAAATGAATATATATTTTCACTTTTATTTACAGCAATAACTATTATTTATGCAGTAGTGAATAGTGTTATAATCGAGGCGAATATAATAATTATTAGGGCGTTCTTCAACAATGCAGAAGAAAAGCTTGGATGCCATAACCGGAGTGAGCGATTTCATCAGCAAAGTTTTCAAAAAATCAGGTGAGCTCACAGTTTAGTGCAAGAAGATTCCGATTGCTCAAGTGTCAAGTCTGCATCGTCAAACAGGGGTTAAATAGAAGTACAATGTAATTGAAGACAAGCTGCAAAACATACTCAAGATGTTGCGAAACTTCACCGATACTGAAAAACCTGCTTTCAACAATCCAATAGATTTAGCAACATAAATTTTAGAGGAGACAAAACTACAAGTCGACATTCAGTTCCGTAAGGCTCAATAATAAAAAAATACCTTAAAGATCGCTAAAAAATAACAGCATGTTCAACAGCTGCGCCCACAAGACAAATTTCCAGACATAAAAGCATACTAAAATTTCGATGAACACAGTCATCAAAACTACCTATCGGATGGTCTAATTCCTGAGATCAAAATTTGTTAATAAGTGCAGCAACCTTCAGACATCAACAGCGAGTACATGTACGTAGATACAGTTGATAAGCTCGATAATGCCATCAAATAAATGAAACAATATTCATAAATTGCAGTTGATGTATAACACTCTGCAAAAAGTTACGAGGGTTTTACATGTCTTATTCAAATTTCAACCAGAGCTAAAGATTATATTATAGATGTTTTTCCAATATGGTCCTGTATACCTGCCTTACAGGAGGTCATTGGTAACCCAAACATCCTCAAAGTTATGCACGGTGCTGAAATGGATACTAAGTGGCTGCAACGAGACTTCAATATTCACATTGTTAACTTATTTGATACTCACAAAGCCTCAAGAGTGTTAGGTATGGCCAAATTCTCATACGCTCACTTGCTGCATACTTATTGTGGGGTGAGTACCAATAAAATTTATCAGCGTGCAGATTGGCGAGAAAGACCTCTCAATTTAGAAATGCTAAAGTACGCTAGGTATGATACTCACTACTTATTAACAATATATGACCGGATGAGGCAAGACTTACTAAAGCAAGCCAAAACAATGAACCTAGCAATCAGTGACATATTTTATGATATTCAGAAATCCAGTCATGAAGTCACACTTGCAAATGCTGAGCTATTTAGTTATAAAACCAAGTAAACTTATGTCATACTTGAAACGGAATTTGCAGGCAAACGAGAATAATTTCAAGCGATTGAAGCTATCTTTTCGGAAATTAATCACGTAGCCATGAAACATGATGAAAATTTTGATGATCTTGTCTGTAAGAACGATCTACATGCCGCAATTTCTTTTGTGAAGGATTTAACTTTCAATCAAAGACAAAAGCTTAGTAAAGAGGCTAGAATTTAAAAGGTTATTGGAGCATTATAAAAACAAGGGTTACCTAGTTTAACTGAAGCTATAAGTAATATAAAAAGTGTGTTGCTCAATGTTTTTTGCGGAAGAAACATCCCTCTTTAGCCAACACATTAATAAAAAATAGTGCTAGTACCTCAAAAACAAAAGTAAATTAAGAATGAAACAAATTTAAGAAGTGAAGAACCTGTAATTTTGTTTTAGAGGAAACCAACCGTAATACCAAAATTTCATGAACTATTTCAGACATCATTTGGTATAAGACATCTTGCCCAAGGTAAATAAAATATTCAAAAACCTAAAATTTAATTTAAGACAATCAACAGTTTTCTATCAAGCAAGTACAACATAGAATAGAAAGCAGAAGGAGACGAAAATATCATAGATGAATAATAGTCAGATTAACAAATTGATGCAGAAGCAATAGAAAATGAGAATAAATAACAATAAGTGAATGAGGAGGGTCACATTGAATTCAAAAGAATGAACCCTAATGTAATATACACGATATAGGCTCCTGATCCTGAGGTCGCAAATGCAATAAATTCTCAAAAACCACGTAAGATGAAAAAGTAGACTGAGTATGAGAGTAGATTAAGAAACAAGACGGGTAATATATTCGATCTGTTGGGCACATCGTGAGCTGTGATGTTAATATCTGTATGTTTGCGCTTAATACTTATAATAAAAATTGATAATTCAAATTGATTGCAATTAATAACATGACCTCAGTCGAGCTCAAGCCTTTGATTGCCAAACTTTCCTCACCCATCGCTGAGATCCAAGCTAGATCACTTACTAATCTGTATATGAAAATAACTCACAATCTGGTGAGTGAATAATGCTTGCTCGAGTTCCCTGAACTGCCAGGTCTGCTGCTTGGGTGGATTAACGATAATAAAAAGAAAAGTGATCTGTTGCTTAAAGTTCTTAGTATTTTGCAATAATACTGCAAATTTGACCAAGGCAAGATATTACTGCGGCAATACTAATGTTTATAATTTTGTGAAGAGTTCAAGACTTACCTACTCACAAACGAGCGAGGTATTGAAGTATAATTTTTTTCATTTAGATGTTCAAAGCGATATTGGATGAAATCATTCGAGCAATGTTGCCGTTGGGTAGAGCTAACTAAAGCGCCAAAATTAACAGTTAAAATACTAGTTCTAATATTGCAAATATCAAAACAGATGAGATCAATCAACCTAAACATATGAATCATAAGTCAAAGAATAAGACTGTGAGTTAGATTATCAAATTTAAGATTCAGTTAATGCCATTAGATTAGGCTTCTGATAAGATCATATTCGAATTGCTGATGAAGCTAAAATACGCCAATAAAGATACAGCATATATAACATTAACGGAGATTCGACAATTTGTGTCACACTATTCTAAGAATCACTATCGATGTAAATCTGATTTAGTCAATCATCTTTGCGATATTGCTTTAGCAGGAATATTTCCATAACTGTGCATGTAAATAATTAGTATTGTCTTGCGCGGTGTCATTCAATCCTAAAGATAAGTATAATAATTGGTTTTTAATTCAACAGTCAACTTAACTTATGCGAAGATTACCAAAATACAAACGGTTTAAATTGAACTGCCTTTACCATTAAAGTTATTTGAAATCGTTGCTAGTTTTGCAATTATTTAGCTCTTAGTTGAATACTATAAGCTGGGTAGATCTTCAATTCAATTGTAGTATATGTTGATGACAGAGTATAAGTATTCACCCTTCTTCTATCTCAAAATATTAAACAAACTGTCTCGCTAGTAAATTAATTTACACGAAAACACAATCATACAATCATGTGAGAGATACGCTCGTTGGCACCCTGATCAAGCCAATAATTTTATTCACGTTTTACCATAGTCAACATGGCGAAAAATATCAAGTCTTTTAAAACATGCAGACTTAGAAGAGGAAAATTCGAGTTTTGCTAGCATTTCAACATACCTTAACTAAAAATAGTTCTCCGTCACTAAAAACTTGCATATAATGCGTGAGATTGTAGACAACCTTAAAATAGGGCTTAAAGGCTTGAGTGTACGGCTTAAACAAAGTGTCAAAGTATACGTTGACGTTTTAGCAGCTTTAGCCATTTCATTGTCAAGACAGGACCCCATTATGTCATATTACACTGAAGCTCAAGATCTAGTTCTGAATATTTCCAAACACTAAGATAAGCACGTTGCAATCTCACTTTATGAGGAATTACTGTCCAGTTTGAGCAACACAAAAAATATTATTCATTATCCTGGTCTCACTGTAGCAAAACATGAAGTCATTTAAGTCATATTTACTTCACATTAATTCACAAAGAAACTTATGCAACACTCGCTTGAGAGAGAATAATGCCTTAAAATAATGTTAAAAATCGTGATATATTTTGTAGACAAAGACAAATCCAAGGTTTTTCATACTTTTTATGCGATAATTTTCGCTTTATGTGAACACAATTCTTAATAAATTAGCATTATTGCTAAATAAATAGTTCAAAAAGTTCCTAAAAATTCAACAACATTTTTCATAGCTCTGAAACTTTTTAGTGAAAACCAAAACAACCGCAAGAAAATACTAAGTGACTTATGTCTATCTAAATAAACTGACATAGATATCGTTGAAAAGATTAGTGAGGGTCATTATACTAATAAGAAAAAAGCACTAAGAGTATCCAAGTAGTCAATTGACAGCTATCTCAACATTATTCTTAATCCTGGTTTGGAAATAGTAATCAAATAATCTGCAATTGTGGATTTTATTGACTGCATATAGCGAGCAGAGCAAGATTGTTTGCAGGATCTAGAGTAAGCTCAGGAATATCTTATAAACTAAATCAAACACTTCAGTAAAAAAGAAAAATTAGAACTTATCGAGTAAAAAATCATTATTCTTCATTTGCTTCTATGGTAAAAAACTAAAGGAATAGTTAGCATTCTTACTGTGTAATTTTTAATAGGGCTACTCTGTAAAGTTTCATCGCACGTTTGCAAGGCTCATCTCCTCACTGCTGTTTATTTAATAGTATTTCAAAGTCCTTTTTCTCATGTTTTTGGAGTCAAAAACTTTGCCATGTTGTACTTTCCGCATATCGAAATGGTCAAAATGGAAGTCTAGCATCCAGTATTGTAAATTCCAATAAAGGATAAAAAATTCTAAACCTAACCAAATAAACCTGAAGTAAGAGATGAAGTAATTAAAATGGATGAGATATATAAGATGTTGCTGCCTGTCTGTCTTAACATTAATAAATAAATTATTTCTCAAGACAGCATATAATCACTTTAGTCAACGCTAATTTCTGCATTAACAACAAGCGATTTGCCCAAAATATCAAAGCTATCATTCCTGATATCAAGATGCGGCCAGTTATCCCTATCAAAATCAATACATAAAATAATGGTGCAGTATATTAGAACCAATTCATTTGCTATTGACTTGGCTGACGATCTAGTCAGAATTATGAAATGCACAAATTAAACTATTAATTAAGAACTTGGCATTGGTAATAATCAGTGTTCCAGTTTTATCCTGTTGGGTTTAAGAGGCAAGATTATTGGTAATTAATAGACTGATAAAATACTGAAATACGCAGAAGATCCTATAAAGAAATCTCGCATATTTGCATTCTTGATTAAATAAAGGGCAGTCAAATTCAGTTCATTCAATTAATATACAAGTCTCAAATTATTACAATCGATTATATCGTCAGTCCGTAACTCTTGTAACTTTGAACCAACCCGAATGATATCATTATCATTGCTGCATAAAGTACTATCATCATAGCTTGCCCTATAAGATCACATAGCCACAATTCAGACTCTACTTCACTCATTCTTGTTCGAGCACAAGCCTGATATTCGTGAGTTCTATGTCGCTCTTTCTTGCTACTCTTTAGCGATGACCCGCTATCAACAGCTAGGCAAAGGTAATCTACCGCGTTCTGCTATATAACAAGTGTGCAGTTTGGTTGTAAACTCAACAGAAACTGAATCTAATAATGTGATGGTTGCTGCCTGTTTTTGCTTTCTCTCCGAACTGCTCAGGTCATAGCTCATGTCACAATAAGCAAACAATGAGTACTTCCCAATTCTACAAGACCATCCTAAAAATATGTTAGTAATATCAGCTAATCTCATACCCAAAAACATAGCAGAGTCTCTTACTCATGGGCATTTTACTCTTCTTCTGCGCGAAGTTTTTAATTTCTTGTACTTATATACTTGTTTCAAAGATGATGCAATATCTATTTTATTGCAGTCTACTGATATCCTCAGCATTATGTTATAGATTATTCCAGCTGTTTCTTCTCTCTCCATACTCATCACTCAAAAAGTAGAAATATTGGAGGCTTTAGGCAGACTACTGCAAATGTTAGCCAGTCGATCAGACGAGTTTATCTTTAGATTGAACAAAGTACTCCGTAATGACAATACTATGGCTAATGCCGAGTACAAACTGCATTACACTCTGATGTGTGCATTACTTATTTTCAGTGAGTACAGCACTAAACGCCCTCATAAACTTTCCACTCATTGCACATCATATTTATCAGCTTTAATCTTGATCCTAACAATATATGACCAGAAATCTTCAATATTGGATGAGCTTGATTTTATCGAACCTCTTATACGACACATTATTGACCTCAAATAGCTTAAGTTGTTGGCTCCTCTTCTTAGAAAATCCACTACTGCCAGTAGAATTGTGGGAAGCTCATCGTTGACTGCCGACAATATCAAATAGTGGATTAGATATACGCAAGATTACATATATGAAAAGCAAGGCAAAAATAAGAAATATTAAAAGCATAAAGTCAATGATCTTAAGTTCAAAATCAAAGAAGGGCTTGCGATGGCCACATGCTTGTACTCTGCAACTTCAGATAATAGCTAAGAGGAGATAACAACAGCATACAGGGATAATTTACTAGCATGCATTCGATTTATTGATCATGTTGGCATTCTTATTGAAATAGATCAAGATGAATAAATATTCTAACAGTGGTGTAAGCTACTTAAAAGCATGTTTAGAAACTCACTTTGCTCAAAGCCTTTAGGCGTATTGATTTCATAAGGTATCTTCATATTTATGTAGGTAACTTTGAAACGATTAGTAAACTGTTGTAAAAAGTGACAAAGCCATCATAGAGTACACAGTCATTGTCACAGTAACTTAGTCTATTGGGCGAGTTTACATCAAACGAGAGTATTCGATCCCTAATAATAAAGAGCAGACTGATAGATCAAATGGTCAATACTCTCATCGCAAGTAATTATATCACTATGGTAGTGGACTAAAACAAAGTAGCCAAAATAAATTACGGGTCTGTCTATGGAATTGTGTCTTTCTTGAATTATTTATCAGCATTTAAGGACACAAATGCGAAGATACAGAATGATAAGAAACTAATAGATATACTAGCCAAATTGGTCGGTATGCAGCAATCATAAGTGGTGGAATAAAAAATATTAGATCTGCTCATCAACTTAGCAGCATTCAAACATAGCAAATCAATATTCATGTCTAGTAGGGAGATCCATAAAGTTTGTCTCGGATTGCTCTCAGAGCCTGAGTACGAGCAGAAGCACAAAATATTATGTTTGATATATAACATTTTGTATAAACATGCTGCTGCTGTGAAAATTTACAGGAAGAAAGAAGTGATGGAATTAGTGGGACAACTCGCGCAAGTCTAATAACTAAACTAAATGGCAGAAGTTCTACTTTAAACATTAAATAGTCCAGAATGATATAAATGATTATTGAGTATTATTATTTCATGAATTATTACTTAAGTTTTCGAAAATGAACTCTTTATTTTTAAATTTTATTTTCTCAAGCTTTTTACTTGCCTTCTGATTGTTCACATCTCCTAATGCAAGACTATCTTTATCTTACTTTTTAATACAAGAATCACTTTATAAAGTCTCAAATTAAAGACTTCCTACTGCTTGCTTAAACCTATATTAAAATTCATTTACATTTATAGCACTTGATTTGAATCAGGGCAGATGACATGATAAATTTGAGTACTTCCTTGAAAACTTACTACTAAACTAATCAGTTTTTATAAGAAGAAATCCCAGAAATCAGTGTATTCGATGGGCACTCTATGTAGGTAATTATGTACCTTAGTACAAATTTAACAGTTTTATGATGAGATTTGCTCAAATATTCCTGCCAAAGATCCACCATAGTTGCTAATTTTCTTATTGAATTTAAGCCAAAACGTCTGCTTTTGCCATACCTTGAGGTTGCTTAAGATATGTCGTTAATGATTTTTATTTCTCAAGCTTCTACATCGTTTTGATGTAGTTTTATTAAAGTGCAATTATACTTTATGTTAACTCCATTGTTAATTTGGACGTGTTAGACACTCCATGATTTATCTATTTCTATAATTTAGCCTGCATGTTTTTTATCTGCTTTATAATTTCATCGATGCTTCCCTTAATTACTCTTAGATAAGGCTATAAATTACTCTTAATCTTTGAGGGCTTGAGTTAATTCTAGATTGATACCACAATAAGCCAAAGATTTCTTGAGTAGCAATTATAAATCATTCCAAATATCAGTTTTGATCGAAGCCTAATCCCACTCTCTAAGTTTAGCAACTACATCTTGTAAGTCCCACAAATCAGAGCAAGTGAATTAATTGAAGTCCCATTCGCTTATTTAAGTGCACAACAGATTATGCACTCGCTTATTTTTGCAAAAGTACATGAAATTATTCAGCAACAGCGTAGAACCATTCCATTTTTATAGTCCTCTCATGAATTACAGGACTGTATTCTTCAGTCTATCTAAGAATATAGGGATGGTTTCATGAATGTACAATTTATGATATTCGCGATACTTTTACTTCACATACGAAACCGAAGATATAAATTATCGAGCATCAACATAGATGTGACTATCATCTCGTGATCCATGCTTTTGACAACTGGTACAACTGAGACAAGGTTTCCTGCATGATTTACTCTTGCCGAATGAGGATGCGATTTGCTGATGATTGTAGCAAAGTTTAATGAACTGACATGCATCAAGCGAATCTAAGTGATGCTTGCTACTCGCCTTACTGTCAATCATTTATGATAGTTTTGGCTTGTTACTGCTTCTAATTTGTGCTTCTATACCTGTTTATATGCTCATGCTGTATAATAATACTCATAATAATATGTTACAAATATAATCATCTTAGGAAGCGGCTCGCACTCTTTGATTTGCTATTTGTAGAAAAAGCTTTACAGGATGATGGTCTCATTCTGTCTCTATGCTCTGATTCATTAATTTTGCGAAATGGTACTTATTAGTACTTTTCTAAATCTGCTTACATATTTTAACTGACCTGTTATGAATATTACTTCTCATCGTCTTGAAATAGTTGTTAATGCATAAAAGGAATCTCTTCAAATAAACCTTATGTCTAGCAATATTGATCTTTGGATATTTTAGATTTGTGAATGGCAATTTGCAATGATTTTCTATTAACATTTGGCTTATATGTATATTTACGCTGTTACTATTCTCTCAATTTACTCATTTTTTCATTCACCTTTCTCATATCTTAATATAATCTTTAATGGCATACTGAGCTCGCTCTTTCTTTAGCAAGTATAACACTATTTGAATTTATCTATGGCTTGAATGCAAACGATGATTTATTTTATTTTATATTTGATGTTTTACTAATTGATTTTGATGGCCTGCATGATGCTATTTCTCGTGATTTTTAATTAATTTGCGGATTGAAAGTTGATCCTCTCAGTTCTTCATGCTATTTTTATTTTATTTTTTCAGCTATGGCTTATTTCTTAGAAGCTTCATATTATTGAGCTCTCGATAAGAAATCTTTTGAGTTGTGCACTTCTGCCATGAACAAACTCTGCATTAATAATATATTACATAAGAGTTAAGCTGAGGTTTGAACTGTGGATTTGTCTTTTCTGCTAGTTTTCTGAGCATCTCTTATTTCTAATTGACGATCTCATCCACTCTCTCGACAAATGGTCTGTTCACAATACGTTTGGCTTTTTATGTGATGTTGGGTGTGCCTTGCATTGATGTCATGACTCTCATATGCTATTTATTTTTAAGTTATTCTTTTTTAATTTATAGTTATCGTCCTGCTTTGAGTAGTCTATCCTCTACTTTTACATTGTCTGCTGCTTTTCTTCTGGCCTGAATATCATTTTAATTACACAGTTGATCTTGAGGATATTCTCAGTACGATTTTAAATCGCACATTATTTGTTAGTGGCTTTAGTCAGTCTCTCAATAAGTGCTGCCAGACTCTGAGCTGATAGCTTCTATTTGTGAGGCTACTCTTGATTGGCTTTTAATTTATTTGCTTAATTCAAATCGTTCTATTTGTTAGAATCTTTGAGCTTGGTGTATACTTTGATACGCTCTTCTTGTGTTGGGATATACGACATATTACGGTTAATATTTAAACTCAGCTCTTTATAAAAATAACAATATTGATAAATTAGTACTAAAACAAAAACAATAAAAATGAATAGCATCTAAACTTTCCGATAAATCATCCACCAATCAAATCAAAATCAAAACATTGACTTGCACTAGTATTCGAGGGAATCATATTTATTCATGTCAGATTAATATATTTATTATCGTAAATTAAATGAGGGAACTCACAATTTTACACTCTAATCAAGCTAAATCAATTAAATTATAGACTTATTAAGCCAATATTTGATAGTTAAGAAAATAAGGCAAATTTTAAATTACTATAAAATTTCATCAATAAGTATGTTGTTTTAAAAATTGTATTTGCATCCGATATATACTTTGAATAAGATTGTCAATTGTCTTAACATTTATTATAATGATATGATTATCTAGAATAATTTCGAGTCTGTAGCCCAGCTTATCGATCCAACGTGTGACATACAGATTGCCAAATACAAACTAGCATAGACTTACTCTGGAATTGCCATCAGTTAGTATGCAATCATATAGATGATGGATTGTGGCAATAACTTCAGCTGTCTAACAAGATTAAAAGTGTACATTAGTGGAAAGTTAGCCCTGGGCTTTGGTTACGTACATCAACAATTACTCAGAAAACAATCAATATTTAAGTATTTTAAGATAAATCTCGCACATTAAGTTTACCAATTTGAGTGTGCTCGACTTGATGAACAATAATATTTAATCCCTTTAGCTCATTTCTCAATTGTATTGTCCTAAACTCACTTCCTTAAATCTAAGTAAAATTAGTTAAACTGAGGCAAGAACAATATAGTGAGTTTACAAAGCATTAGACGATGCAATATTCAAAAATTAACTAAACTCTAAATAAGTATTTGATATACATTACATAATAGATTACAATTTAGTAGATTCTTGCAGACATTTAAGTGAAACTCACTGGCCAAATCTGCTACTCTTCGAAATGACGTCAGATGAAACTAAAGCAACCTACGTAAACTATACCAGTCTGATTAAGTGGTAGCCTTCTAAAATATGTATGCTAAGTAATTCAAACAATATTCAGAAGTGTACAGTTTTAAAATAAAGTTATAAAAGAGTGCCCGCAAAGTCATGTTAAAAAAATACGGGCCTATTCAATAATGAATGTCATACTTAGTTATTATTTTTCCATAAGTAAAATATATAATCTCATTTTCAAAGTCTGCTAAAAATACAACCATAGTTTTTATCTATCCTTTTCTTTATGGATTTAAAACTTGCATTCGTCATAGTCACAGTTCGAAATCCTGTTTTGATGTCTATTATAGGCAACTCACTATTTCTTTGTGACCTGACAATCCTTTCATCATCATCCCTAATTTAGAATTTAGAGTTCAGCATCATTTATCTTCTCGTGTCTTTTAACTTAACAGTATGAAGTTGCTTAATTTTGATATAATTTAGTTTCCTTTTGCCCAGTAGACTATGAAATTATTGCATCCTCTGAGGTCCTGTCGATTATTCCATTAGAAGAAATGATATAATTATGTAACAAATAGATAAAAATCAAGCCGATATATATTTGATGCTTATCCTTTTACTTGAGCATATCTAATTTTCGCTGTTCTGCACTGATTCCAATGGATCGTTTCTCTACGCTGCATTCCAAATCATATTAATACTCGCATCTGAGTATTGGTTGTGGGTGGAGCCTCCGTAAATAAAAACAGTTCCATTGTTGCAAGTTGATGCCATTCCGAAACAATAATCAAAATCATTATTGATAAGTACTCGTTTCCAAGTTCGCCTCTCCATATTGAAAATATGAACGTCATTGAACACTCCATTTTAAACACCTTCCAGTATATTTGTAGTTTATTTCTCCTATCGTCCACCAAACAGCAACAAATTATTGGGGGATATTCTTTAAAAACAAAATGAGTGACGAGGACTTGGACTGTTAAGACAGTCTACTTGTTAAAATTTTATTTCTAGACCATCTGTGTTGATATTCTTTAACCTGTACAGCTTATTCATAGACCGCCCTTTAGAATTTTGGCCTCCGAATATATATGCCTATTTGCTGGACTTGCCTATTACAATTTTATGGCTAGACAGTGCTGGCAATCCGTTTGCGTTTAAATTAATCCACTTATCACAGGTAACACTGTAAGCAAACAGCTCATTTTTAGTCTATCGAGCTTCAATACCCCCATGGACGACCATCAAGTCATTTAAAATAACTGCTGCATGCTATTTTCGTCTGAAAGGACATCTCGAACCCTGAGTGACATTCATTGTTTTAGTGTTTATGATTGTTGTTTAGTTTATTTAGTCATTTGAGCTGCCTCCGTATATGATTGCCATCTCTTTATATTTTACCATTGTGTGCCCGTACAATGGAGAGCAAGGAGAGTCTAAATAAATATATTTTTACATGTATTGATCGGTTTTATTCCTGGTTGCTCTCTCGCAATTTACCAGCTCATAGTTTAAAAGGGAAGTTTCGCCCATGTTAAGTTTTTCTCACAACCCAGTCCACCATAAAGTAATATGCAGTGCTTGAATATAAGCATAGCAGTCTCTACATACATAAAATAGTACTGTATCGGTGTGGTGGCTTTTACTGGGTGCTCATTCTTTTAGCCATTAAACTAATGTCTAATCTATTTTATGTTTTTCTTCTCTAGTTAACTTAGAATTGATTTTTAATCGGTTGTAAATTTTCCTTCTCGACAATTTTAAACTGCTTGACTTTGATTTGAGAATTTTATCTTTTTAACAAACGGATGCAGTGAGTTCCATGCTCTTCGCTCTTTTTATCAATTCCTGTCTATAATCGAGCTCGATAGTTTTCACGATAATTATCAATACAGGAGATGTTGTTGATTTGCTCAGGCGATACATTTTTCCGAGGCTTAATGTAAGTTGGCCTCTGATTGTACTTGTGTCTGTTTATTTTTGGTAACAGAATTAGTGAGTTTTTACGATCATTATCTGACAGCATGTTTATTAACTAATTGCTTCGATGCTTATAGAAAATAAACAATTCTTATTATATTTGCTCAATTACAAAAGCTACTCATCAGATCTGCAAAATTATTTTCATTATAGCATTCATATTGATTGTAATTTAATGATTATATTCATCACAGAAGATCGAGAAGATTGGTCTCCTTTGGTGGTTCGGGCTGCTTTGGTTGTTGGACTTGAACTGGTCCACCCAACAAATTAGATGGAAGCTACTCTCCTACACTCTTGGCGCTTTTTGATTGCTTTAGTTCAGACTGGGGTTGTGGCTGTGTCTTCTAATCTTCTTTCTAGTTTTGTGAGTCTTACTTTTCAATTTGAATCCCGCGTAACTCAGCTAAGCTTTTTTGGAATAACTCATGAGGTAATTTTTCATAAAGTGAGTTAGTATATCCCAAACTCTTCATTATTTCATTAAGGAATCGTGGATCAACAAGCTTATCACTATCTTTAGCTTGAGGTCTATACCCAAAGACCACATTTTTAGTCTTAGCAGGATCTGTTGAAAGCATTCTCCAGTAAATGAATGCACGATCTCGGACATCAGGGTTGTCAACTTATTAAGTTGCCACTGTGAGCAAATCACTAATCAAAGTCTCGAACTCCTCTGGGTACTTAATGAAAACCTTCACGGCAGAGCTAATGATTTCGAGTTGAACTATTCTTTCCTCGGCAACAAAGTTTGCAATCCACTTCTTAAAGGTCGCCATCGATACGTTATAAATTTCTTCGGCGTACTCTCCAAGAATCCATACTGCTGCACCTTTTGAGCTAGGCTCGTTGGCGTACTCGAAAAGAGAAACTAAGTCCTCAAACATTCCGTCAAAGTTATACTTTGAAGGGTATTTTCTCAAAACATTTTGAGCAGTCTACATAGATTTATGAGTACTATAAGAAGTTAATTGACGACATGTTCAGCATGAGCTGCGATTTGTCTTGTCTCCTTAATTTGCCAGGCAAGAATACTCATACATTTTTCAGCAGATTTTTCATAACGAATAGCAATTTTACCAACTGCGCTGATACATTTCTTCACAAACTAAGAGTCCACTTCGTTCAAGTATTCCCTAAGCTCATCAAGCACAGTTTCATAGTTTTTGTAGTTAACAATGCGAACCAAAATTTCACTGAATAAAAAATTAAATACATCTTCTCGTTTTTAATGTAGTGAGGGTCTGTGAACTTACAGAAGAAGCATTTAATTTAGTTCTCAAGGACAGCTGGTCTCTTCTCAATGATGTATTGGATGTTTTTTAGAATGACATACTGCACTTCGACTGGCGTAAAGGAAACTACTGAAACTATAGAGGAGGCAATCTTTTTTGTCAAGTTCTTAATCAATTATTGATTGCTCATGAAATCAAAGTATCGGACGACTAGCTTAATGCATCCGAATACCACACTGGGATTTATGTGAGAAAGTCTTGGAAGCACTCTGTCGACAATCATCTCAGCCTATTCTTGTGACTTAGGATCATGTCTACACAAATAGTCTAGAATAAAAACTTGAGCCCATTCCATGCACTCATTAATGGCAACAAGTAGGCGGCCAAGCAGAACTGAATCAAGCTTCACGTGTTCTCGTCCTCTGAATAAGATAAGATTTACGATAAAATCCTGATTTCTTCAAGAGAAGCAATGGAGTTAGCAAGGACCAAGGCATTTGATTCTTTCGAGACCAAGCTCTACAAAGAGTTTACAAGGTTCAAAGTTTCAGGATCCTCAGGTGAAATTTCATACATTTTAGGCACACTCAACACTGCAGTTTTTCGGACGTACGGATCTTCATCGTTGAGTGCAATCTTTAGAGGTTCAACTAAATATTCGTTGAGTTTTGGCACTCTCAGTGAGCTCATTGTTCTAACAGCCAAGGCCCTAATGATAGGATTAGCTTTGTTGGCCGCATCCTTCCTGATCAGGTTGATACACATGATGGCATCGTCCGGTCGAACTCGGGAGTAGTGGATAATGTACAGATAAACCTATGTTAGCAATTGAGTACGAGTTTCTTGATGTCTAGATCTTGGTGCTCTAAACATTTAATGACTGACTGAAAGAGTGGCGATAAATCTTTACCTAAGGTCATTTGAGCGATGACTTTTTTCAAAGCGAGTCTCTTTTTATCAGCACTTCGTGAATTCAAATCGTCCTGGAGCTATTGAAGCTCACCACGCTTCACTGTTTAAAAATAGGCCATTCTGATGTTTTAAATATGATTCTTAAAATACAAATCTGAATAAATCTTAACTTTCAATTTGCATTATTTACACGCCTTGGGTTAAATGGCGAATATGTTGTTATATTTTATAATAGTTATAAATATAAGAGACACATGCGAAGATGAATAGTAAAAGGTTCGAGCAATGAGAAGAACCAGCCAGGTCTGAGCATTTGTGTATCATTAATTAGCAATAATTAATATAAATTTACTATCTTAGCCAAATAAATAAAAGATTCAGACATCAATTTCTTCCTTGATAATGCTTGAGTATACGCGGATGAAGCTTCCACTTTCGCGGCAGATAGGACAATTTTTGCCTAATATTGGCAAACATCCCTTGCATGATGAGAGATGTCCACATTTTTTGTTGATGTACAAGGCAGCTTTGTTTAAGCAAATCTTGCACTGTCTTAAATTTTATTATTCATTTCGCTTCTTTCGCAGTCTCTCGATTTATGCTTTTAACTCTTTTATTAGATCTTCTTTTTGGTTAAGTTCATCTTTAAGGATCTAGATTGTGGTTTATTTCTCAACTATTTTGATGTCTCTTTCCCAAAGTAATTATAACAATTGTTCCTGATTACTACTCGGTCTCGCTTGATCTTTCTTTCTAGACTTCTAGTTCGGCTTACTTTCTAACTTTGATTTTGTGATTTTATTAAGGTACTCTCTGCAGGTCACATTAGCTGGATCCAATTTTAAGCAAATTTGAACGATTTCCTCAGCTTTGTCAAACTTTCTGAGTTCATACAAAAGAATTGAATAGTTGTTAAGCACAGTTGTATCTTTGGGATTTAATTACATGCAGAGTTCATAGATTTTTTAGGCATCCTCTTTACGGCCTTGGTTATAGAGCAGAAGCCCATAATTAACATAGCAAATAGTGGAGAGTGGATTGCAGTCAATTCCAAGTTTATAGTTCTTTTCAGCTTCTTCCCTTTCGCCGAGTTCATCAAAAGCGTCGCCCAGTAATCGATAGGCTTAATCATTCTTAGGTTAAAGGTCCACGACTTGATTTAACACTTTGATTGCGTTATTATACTGGTGTTTGGAGTGACAATCCTGAGCGATAAGCATTAGCTGAGTCACATTTCGTTTTCGTCGCATCAAATTTGATCTAACGAAGGGCAAATTTAGCAACTCAAATTTGAGTTAATTGATTATAGGAACTGCTTAATTTAATTATTGACACATTTAACCATAACACATCAGAAATATTGCAATATTTTATCTGATTTACTTACACCAAGATAGCAATTTTAATAATAATAAGTGATGTTAATAATAAAATCTGAAAAATTGTGAGCTAGGATGGGCGCAATCAGGATCACTCCATTGAGCAGTCCTTTTTCACTAACAGACTACAGAATTATTTAATCTAATATGGAAGCTCATAGACCAACTTATGGTACCTACACATGCCTGGAGCATCGGCTCACTCATGAGCAGATTGATCGTTATTATTTGTAGTTCCCCAGTCGTAAAGATAGAGACTTGTACTATGAATGCTTTCTACAAAGGTTTCGATAAGAGTACCTAGTCGGCACTTTGGATTTCATTGACAACACGAGAAGCTAATTCTGCAGTAATTATTACAAGGCTGAGGTCTACATTGAGCATATTCCTGTCAGACTAGGTGATTTCACTGATATTCCTTACCCTGACAATCTTTATTTGCTCAGGAATTCACTACGCGGATTTCGCAAGCTGTTTGCCATGATTGGTTACTTTGAAGTTATTTAGGATCATATTTGTATAAACCAATATGGCGAGGCCAAGGTGTGGCTTAACAGTGACTTATCCAAAAACTACCCTGAAGATTACCAAGAGCAACATCGATCTTAATGCGACATGGTTGACAAAATCGTCAGCATGATCTAGGCTAATACTACTCTTGAGCAATGCCCTATATAATTTTCATAGTACATCTCCAAAAAGCATCTCCGCTTCCCTAAATTCGGATAAGCGCTCAGTCTTCTCGATCAATTTATCAGTGAATACAAGCCTACGATGCCCACTTACTGCTAGTCTATATTTTAACTATTCAAAGAGGATGCCTCTGTAAGTGAGCTCTTAAGCAAGCAAAGAGTAAATATGCATATTAAACAGGACGAGATCAATAATCGAAGATCGATTAAAATAACTGAACCATTTTTGGATTTGCAATAAAATTTTAACAATTCAGCATATAATAATAATCTTTAGCAAACAATCAGAAAATAGTAAATCTTTAAAATACCAACTCAAGAATTCCTTGATATAGAAACAAGAATAATTCCGCGAAACACAGACAGAGCAATTAATAAAATTTAGAGAATTGAGACTCCGAGGACAGTTCAAACATTCTTCATATCTTCATCAAATGCGTACACAAAGAAGAGTCCTATGAAAATAGCTCAGACTCATCAAACATTTTTCTATCGACCTTCAATAATTTATCAATTGGCGAGACCTGTTGTCAGTTTTACTTACGTATCACCCAAACAAAACACAACTGTCAAGAAAAGTATATAGTGGCAAAAACAGATTGCAATTCCGATATAATTTTAAGGGTCTAGCTTTATGAGTCCTAACAAAATTATTCAGAAATAAATAATAAAAACTCTAAATGCATCATCTTTTATAATTAAAGATTTACAGATATTCAAACCAGTGCCTACAAAATAGTAAATTATCAACAAAAATGATATTGAGAATTATTGTAATCCAAAAAGCAGTAGTATCGAAAATGAATCTATACTAAATCATAGTGAAAATAAACTAATATGTTATTATGACACAGGCACGGGTTCATAGGAAATAGATCCTGAAATTGCAGCTGATCTTGCCAAATATTTATGATTTTGAGCTCACTAATAGACAATATTTAAAAATGCCTTAATATAATTTAAAGTTGCGGGCTTGAACTCATATTTTATTTTTAATTTCAAATAATGAGAACGAGGAGGCAAACAAAACTTTAAGAAGAGCAAGATGATAAGAAATCTCCTAACCCTAAGAAAAGACCACTTCGAGGCTAAAAGAAATAGGCAGAACCAGTAGACAAAGATGTCAAGAGACCAAGCAAAAGAGTAAAGAAATAAAAATAAATCGAAACATCACCTGAATCAGAGCCAGCTAAGACAACTCGTGGGCAAAAGAAGAAAGCATAACGTGTTACTTAAAATAGCAAACCAAAAGAGGACTCTGAAACTAAACGTCAGTCAAAAGATAACAAAAGTGATAGTCATGCTAAACTAGACAAAAAGTCATAGGCAAAATAGAAAGTAAAAAAATAGGAAGCAAAGTAATAAAAAAAGAAATCAAGTCCAAAGCCGAAGAGATCTGTTTCTCCTTCACCTTAGAAGGCAAAACAAAAAGCTAAAACAGATAAAAGTCCATAAAAAGATGAGATAAAGAAAGTGATTGTAAAGGGAGCAGCTCCAGTGGATTAATACTTCGATAAGGGAAAGGATTATCATGTTTTGGTTCATAATACAAAGGTCTACTCTGCTACTCTAAACCAGACTAACATTTCGAACAATAACAATAAATATTACAATCTTCAGGTGCTGCAACACGACAAAGACCCACAGAAAAATTATTTCATGACTCGGTGGGGCCGTGTGGGAACTCCAGGGCAGAAAAGTATTGAAGGCCCATTTACCATAAATGTGGCAATTAATAAGTACGAAACTAAGTATAGGGAAAAACATTTAAAAGGTGAATATCGTGAAATCGAACTCAACTATGCTGATGATGAAGCTGAGGACAACCCCAACTCTCAAACTAATGAGAATGAAAACTCAATGAACCCAATGTCGGATTATCAATAAAGTAAGCTTCCAAAGCCAACTAAGGATTTGATTAAACTCATCTTTGATATTGGTATGATGAACAGACAAATGAAGCAGATCGGTTACAATGTTAACAAAATGCCTCTTGGCAAACTGTCATCCGATAATATTAAAAAAGGCTACAACATACTAAAGCAATTGGAAGACGAGATTGAACATAAGAAGAGGTAAGATGAAATGGAGAGACTAACCAACGATTTTTATTCATACATACCTCACGATGTTGGTTTCAGAAACATGAGACTTTACAAACTAGACTCTCTTAAAAAGGTAAAATAGAAGCTTTAAATGTTGTAGTCTCTTGCATAGATCAAAATAGCCACTGAAATTTTGGACCGTAAATCGGATGGCAATGTAATTGACGGCAACTATAAGAAACTGAACAGGGATATCAAGCCAGTAGAGCCAGACAGCTTTACTTTCAAAATAATTAATGACTATTTGCAAACTACCCATGCTTCCACTCATCGCAGCTATGACCTTGAGCTAGTTGACTTGTTTGAAGTTGAAAGTGACTCAGAGAAATTGCGCTTTACTCATCATATTCCAAACAAGATGTTGTTGTGGCACGGAAGCAGACTTACTAATTTTGTAGGTATTCTGAGTCAAGGTTTGAGGATAGCTCCACCCGAAGCCCCAGTCACAGGCTATATGTTTGGTAAGGGTGTCTACTTTGCTGACATGTCTTCGAAATCAGCCAATTACTGCTTCACAAGTCCGTAAAATAATACCGGTATACTAATATTATGCGAGGTGGCTATTGGTACTCCGAACTAGAAAATGCATGCTGATTATTTAGCTAGTAATCTCCCTGATGGCAAGCACTCCACAAAAGGCGTGGGTAAAACCGCACCTAAAGCATAGAATTTCCAAATTTTAGATGGAGCCATAGTTCCGATGGGTCCCGGCCTCCAGTCTGATGCAGTAGGAAGTTCTTTGTTATACAATTAGTTTATTGTGTATGATATCAAGCAGATAAAGATAAAATATCTACTAAGAGTGCTCTTTCATTACCGAAAACACAACTGATAGCCTGTTCAATTATTTTTGTCTATTTAAATTTATTATATTCTCATAAATTTATTATCTGCCATGGACTTAGAAAAAGATGCAGATATGCCCATCCAGTTTCCTACTTGTATCGGGAATATCAAACTGGATGATTCAGGACAATAAGCAATATTACCAAGGATTAACAACACACGTCCATTTTAGAAACATGAGAATCCTTAGAAAGCCATATACTCTAATCAGATATTCAGACTCATGTAAGAAAAGAAATGCAAGACTTACATGCGCAAGAATGAGAGTTTGCTAATACAACGTGTTAATCATAATCGAAAATAAAACTAGTTCAAAAATGTGACTATGTTAACAAAACCGCGAAATCACGAAATCTTTACAAGAATTAGTCCTAAAATTAACTAGAATTTGCAATAGAAGCGTAAATTTTAATCGGAGTTACCTCGTTTAAGGCCATCAACAGTAATACCGTAACTATAAACGTCGCGAGTTCTTAATGATTATCGATTCATCTCGCACGTTGGAAAGGGCTGTTTTTCTGTAGTCTCAGCGGCAGTGAATAAAAATAATAACCAAAAGTTCGCAATAAAAACTTACAATAGAGTTGATCAAATGAATGAAGCCAAACTCAAGAACATTCAAAATGAAGTTCAGAACCTATTTACTCTGCAGCACGATAACATTATTTCATTGAAGCATGCAGTAAAAGATGGACTTAAAATTCAACTGATTATGGAAAATGGAGGTCAACAATCTTTATCAGGTCTTCTCAGAAAAACCACAGCGTTTTAGTAGAATAAAGCTAAAAAATATTTTCGACAAATGGCATAGGCATTAGCACACTGCCACAACCAGAACATTTGTCACCGCGATATTAAGCTAGAAAATATCTTAGTGGATGATAAAGACAATGTGAAACTCATAGATTTTGGATTTAGCTTAAAATGTAATAACAAGGCAAGACTAGTTTCTTTCTGTGGTACTCCACCATATATGTCGCCAGAATTATCTGCAAAATCTCCGTATAATGGACAGTCTTCTGATGTGTGGGCTCTTGGAGTAGCACTATACTTGATGACAACAGGCAAGTTTCCATTCAAAGCAAATAATTAAAAATAGCTATACAGGTTGATCCAACAGGGCAAATACAAAAATGATGCATTCTCAATCGAATTGAAACAGCTACTTGATTCCATGTTGAAAGTGGACGAGAAGAGTAGAATTAGTGCTCAATAAATTATGAGTTCTAATTGGCTCAAATCAGCCTGAACGATAAACATCATTAAATTAATAATATTTTGTTAATCTACTTTCATTATATTTCAATATTGTTGATGTTTGTGGGTGAATATGATGATACTTACTTTCTGATCTATGATTAGAATTAATCTTCTCGCTGAGATCACCCATTTACAAATATTCGAGTATAATATAAACATGAAGTTGTTCGACTTAAACTAAGCGCAACCTAGGAAGCCAGCCCACTTGCTAATCCAAAAGCAGGCGGTCTAAATGATAATTGAAATATGCAAAACACTTGAGGTGTCGCTGCCGGCTATGCATGCGGCTCTCTGGGTGTTTCACTGCAATGCCATTGTCATGGAGTTTCATGCTTTTGATCGCTACGTATATGCGTGTGGAGCTGTCTTAATCGGTACCAAATTGATGGAAAATCTCAAATATCCCACTCAAATTTTAGGAACCTGTCGAAAGATTCTAAGAAAGCGTAAAAATTTATAAGCAGACGAAGACTCTGAGTAATACTTGAAAAAGGAAGTGAAGCAAGTGTTTGAAGCCGAAGTCACAATCATGATAAATATTGGCTTTGACTTTGATTTAAGGCTGGGTATTCACTAAGCTGATATGCTAGGTCTGTTCCAGCAATCGTCTTTAGATAATTTCTCTGTCAAGCTGAAACAAACCCTAACTTCTTTGTATTTAACAGAGGTGGTAGTACTATTTGATCCGTAAGTAATCGCTCTACTTGCTCTCAAGATATTACTTAAGGTTGAGAACAGGACTTTATAAGCCATGGGACTCACCGAATAAATAAAAAATAAACTGCAATAGGAGTAAGTTAGAGCCGCTTAGAAAGAGTATCTACAAAGATGCTTAATAAATTGATTTATTCTAATATTGTGCATTTTGTATAAACCTGTTTTTGTTTTTATATTATAGTCTGTTATAATTAATGGACAGACAGTATTAGAAGTGCATCCATCATGCTTCTACTTTAATCTTATAATAAAAATATAATCGCGCTGAGGCACTTCTCAACATACTCATCAACAATGGAATATCCAATGCAGAGGTCATTACAATGAAGTCATACTGCGTGCGAATGATGAGGGGAGCTAATGCTGCAGTATAGTATTTGTAGCAAAGTCCGAACACTGGTCCGCTTATTCACATGGCTTTAGCACAGTACCACAAATAAATTAAGCAAAATCAGGAGTGTTTAATGTACCTCAAACAAATCGAAACCCATTGTTAAGAATAATAGGGAAATGGAAAATCAATAATAAAAATAAGCTCCTAATGTATGGCTATTTATTTGACTGGAACAAGACCACCAACATACTTCAATAAATACGAAAGCATCGATGTAGAGACAGTTAATAAAATTAATTAAATAGTTGCGAAATATTAGTCTCATTTTTTTGATTCAAGCTAAACGGTCGAACAGCTCAATATACTAATGCAGTAAAGACTATTAATTGGAAAATTAAAGGAATATGTTCTTAAATTTATAAAGTTTTTAGATGAAAAGATCTCATGAAAGAATCAAAAATTAAACAAAAATACCTAAAATCGTATTGTTATTTATATC
>APMI01001200.1_pt1 | contig 36372 bp, 33 predicted proteins | sample 667938 | NCBI WGS metagenome assembly APMI01 (sample SAMN01084076, study PRJNA167559) | wastewater metagenome | biome: Wastewater | place: Denmark: Ejby Moelle, Odense | collected 2011-11-28
GCATTTTTTCACTTTATCAATTTTAAGAAATCATATTTAATCATTATCTATATTTTCCTCATATTATCTTCAGAAGCTCTCTATTTTTAAATTATATATTTTTTATATTTTGTAACAAAGTCATATCGATTTTTAATTTGAATTGTCCTTGAATAAATATTTATTTTTATATTGGGGAAAGTTAGGATATGCCAGCCAAGCATGGCCGTAGAGAGAGCGATGTTGTCAGAATCGAAAGCTACAACTCAATTCGCAACCAGTTGTAAGCCGAAAATGCAGCCTTAATGAGGGAGAGATCGAACATTCAACAGCAGAGTAGACATCAAATATCAGTGCCACCAACTCGACCCGTCGTTATGGATCATTAAAAAAGCGATTTGTAATCCAGTCCCATCCATGATCGCCATAGTCCAGCCGGGAAACATTCACAGGGCTTGGTACTGGAAACTCTGAAGTCTAAAATAAGCTAAATCATTCATATATGTGGAGAAAATATGGAGGAAGGTAGCCTGGATGAAGTTGTCAGTGCAGAGATGCAGATACTCGACTACTTATAAATGCTGAAACATCGCTAAACGCAAAGATCAACTCCACCAGCTAATAAGAACTCTAAAAAGAAAAAGCCAAAGCTCAACAAGACTGAAAACTATGATCATAAGCAGAGCAAGTAAAGCTTTAGAGAAGCTCTTGGTGACTAAGCTATGTCTATGATTTAATAGATTTAAAGAAAAGCACTTATCGAAATAGAAAGCTTACGTGCAGATAAGATAGCTCTCATGAAGAGATTGAACTAATAAATAAGAGCTAATAATGCAGAGAAAAAGTCAAGAGTTCATTCACCTAATGGACAACGTCTTCATAATTAACAGCATGGCAGGAGTTCATAACCTAAATTCATGGAAGTAGTATAAGAAGAAAATTAATAATATGAGGGAATTCAATCTAGTCATGGCAAACATTAAGCACACATCGATAGCAAAATAAAGTTAAATACAAAAAATGAAACAAAAACGAAAAGTAAATTTCATTCTCAAAATGAGAATGTCCCATCAAGTCAACAACATTTAGGTGGCTTCCCTTATGAGCAGAAGAATCCCCACGTGCATAAAGTATTCCCAGATCAGGCATCATTAGAACAGATTTAGATTTTGAAGGCATAAAATTTGCGTATTAAACAGAGTCTGGCAGCAAAAGATCCCTCGTATAAAGGTCGACTGAGATCTGAACTTCAGCAATTGTCAAACAAAGCTTATCAATATCAGCAAGCCTTAAGCAACATCAGTAGAAATCAGGCTGACCCGAACATTGATGGTGCACTGTCAGAACTGTTACAGCAAGGTCACCACCTTAATGAAGCAGGAAATCGCTTACTAAGAGACAAGAAGCACGAAGGTTATCTATTTCATTAATTTAGAATATAGGACTACAATGGGCTCATACGAAAATGATGATGTTCAGCCGAAAGCCTCATAAAGAGGAAGAGATACAGGCAGAAAAGTTTAATCCAGAGGCACATTTGACTACTCAAGGCAACCCTTACAAACATTTTCGCCAATGGACAAGTCTTTCCACAGCCAAAACTTTAAGGGCGGGTTCTCTCCATCAAAGTACGAGGAGCTGATTCAAGAAATGAATGCAGTTAAATGAGAATCGATTTTGTTAATGATATCTTTCGCTTAATTATTAAATTATCAAATAGTATTCATTTAGATACAATCTAAAATTCACTTTCATCTCAATATTGAAACCAAATTCGCAATTAATTAGCTCAGTAATACTTAATTTGGCTTACCTACAGCAATGATTTGATTGAATTGGTTGATATAATTTAAATGAAATCAACACCGGGATTTGACTACTCGAACCTGGATCGACAAATATCGGACATTTTCAAGTGCAAGCCTCTCCCTGAGCTGTAAGTCAAGGCCCTCTGCGAAAAAGTAGGCGTTGCTTATAAGCACAGGCAAAATAAGTACTCGGGGAAGAACCCAATGTTGTCCCCGTTCGCGCACCCGTCGTAGTCTGCGGTGACATCCACGGCCAGTTCCACGATCTGATGGAACTATTCGAAATCGGCGGTAATGTTCCCGACACGAACTACCTCTTCATGGGCGACTACGTAGACAGAGGTACAACTTTATAACATCATCAGGTCACCATAGTGTAGAGACAGTTACCCTACTCATCGCATTGAAAGTCAGACATAAAGACAGAATCACTATTTTGAGGGGCAATCACGAATCGAGGCAAATCACTCAAGTATATGGATTTTATGATGAGTGCTGTCGAAAGTATGGAAACTCTAATGTTTGGAAATGCTTAACTGAACTTTTTGACTATCTTCCTTTAACGGCAGTCGTTGAAAATCAGTTTTTCTGTCTTCACGGTGGACTTTCTCCATCAATTGAAACTTTAGACAACATCAGAGCTCTTAAGAGAATTCAATAAGTTCCACATGAGGGCCCAATGTGTGATTTGCTTTGGTCTGACCCTGATGATAGATCAGGCTGGGGCATGAACCCAAGAGGAGCAGGCTATACTTTCGGGCAGGACATCGCAGAACAATTTAATTACGCAAACAATTTAAAAATGATCGCTCGTGCTCACCAATTAATGATGGAAGGATATACATCGACCCATAACAAAAATGTGTCAACAATATTCTCAGCTCCCAACTACTGTTACAGATGTGGAAATCAAGCAGCCATAATGGATGTAGATGAGAACTTAAGGCAAAATTTCATCCAGTACGATCCAGCACCTAGGAAAGGCAACTAAGTGGAGAAGAAGAGAGTCCCTGATTATTTCCTGTGACTGTGTAAATTGATTATTATTATAATATTGCAATGGTTAAGAAAGCAGGCACCGAGAACATCAACAGCAAGCTCTCCCTCGTCATGAAGAGTGGCAAATACGTGCTAGGTTACAAGTCCACACTCAAGGCTCTCCGCTCAGGTGATGCCAAGCTGATCATCCTGTCCAATAACTGCCCGACTGTGCGCAAGGCTGAGATTGAGTACTATGCAGTTTTGGCTAAGGCTAAGGTCGTGTTCTACCATGGCAACAATATTTCGTTAGGCACTGCATGCGGAAGATACCACAGATGCTCAACTCTCGCTATTATTGATGGTGGAGACTCCGATATCCTCACCGAATGATTGATACATCATTATTTAAATATGCTCAAACTCACAGCAGACTGTTTTCACATATAAGGGCTTGTTAAGAAAAAGGTATATTTTTGGATTTTGTTTTATCATTTTAAGATTTATTAATGTAGAAATATCAGAAATATAATGAACAGTGGCGAAGATAAAGAAGTATCAGCTTAAAAAAGTCTATCAGTCTTAATAGTGGGAAGGATAATTGAAGAGCCTGATGTTTTCAACGCAACCAAAAATGCTATTATATTCTTCTTGAAAGAAGCACCAACTACTACCTTTTACTTCATGGATCAGAAATCTTGCAACAAGGTAGTATAAGCAACTGCAATAAAGGACTCAAAAGTATTCAACAAAACACATGATGCAGGCATTACTGATTTCGTAGTGACAATCGGCGGAGATGGCACTATCCTATATGGAGCAAAATAATTTGATAAGGTATCCCCTCCTTTCCTAACATTCCAGAAAGGCACATTAGGATTTCTGTGCAAGTTTAGACCCGAAGACATGTAAAACACGATCCGCGAAGCAGTGGCATCCAGAAAAATATAGAGAATGAACGACAACTTTCCCTTCTATGTGGATAGCCTCTTGCGACTGAGAGCTGTTTTACAAAACGAAAGCAGCGGAAAAATAGGACAGAACAAAGTAGTGCTAAATGAAGTTGCAATCACTAGAAAAGATTGCAACCGAATAGTATTGGAAATATACATCAATGATGAATACATTACAACAACTTCTGGTGATGGCATGCTGATCTCCACACCTACGGGTTCAACAGCATATGCATTATCAGCAGGTGGGCCTGTGATCGTAAATGGGATCAATACAATTGTGCTCGTGCCGATCGCACCAAATAGCTTATCATTTCGACCAATTTGTTTGCCATCTACATCAGTCATAAGGATAAAAGTAGACCTAGCTTCATATTTAGTTGAACTAAAAATCAAAATCCAATGCGCTAGTGTCCTTTGATGGGCAGACTAACTCATAGCTATCCTATGGCGAAATAATTGAAATCAAACATGAGATAAATTAAATGAGTAGCGATCTAATATGTAAATATATTAATAACATAGTATACCACCCTAAGAAAAACAATGGATCAGAAATGCCCACCTGGATGCAGAGACTCAAACGATTTCTTGGCTGGAACTAAGTTTTCAAGTCCCCCACCTGTGAAGTCATTAACAAAAACATTGATAAAATTTAAGAGTGATTTATCTACTTATTGTGCTTGACTTGACTATTGATTTAATGCTTCTTTCGTAATTTGTTATAAATACGCTTTGTATTTTGTATATAATATTTAAATATCAGATTATGGACTACAATATCAGCCTATAGGACTAAAAAGATGCGTACTCTCCTCAGACAAAACCTATGAGTTACAACAGCGCACAGTACCAGTACAAGCCCACCACTTCATAGCCGGACATCCCAGTGCAGGAGAAGACAAATATCGAGAACGTACGTGAAGAGGATGGACCCACTGGCTTGACCCGTTTCTGTCAGCTCAAGTTCTACGAGCAGTTTTTTAGGGTTAGTCAACTTGATGTGACAGAACGAGTAAAGCTATCTTTCATTCCCACAAAGACAGTGTTCATTGAGCTTTTAGGGAGCAACCCAGATTTTTATGGTCCATTTTGGCTATTGACTACACTGATATTTCTACTGAGCTCGACAGGTAATTTATCCAGATACTTCTACAACTGGTCAAAAGACGTGTACATTTTCAAGCTTGAGCTAGTCAGATACGGTGTTTTAGTAGTGTATTCTTTTGGTTTCGGTTTTCCAATACTTTTGCACTTCATCATAAAGTTTCTGGGAGGAAGCAAGCTGAAAATGCCCTAATTAATATGCATATATGGGTACTCATTCAGCTGTTTCATTCCCATATTCTTGTTGTGCATTATTCCTGCACAGCCCCTGCAGTGGATACTAATCGCATATGGAGCTATAAACACGATTATATTTCTGGTGATGAACTTAAAATAATACATATCTGATTTGGAAACTCCCAAAAAATACGTGGTATTCGGATTAATTGCTATGGTGCAGCTAACTCTGTTTCTCACATTCAAACTCGTGTTCTTCAAAATGCTGTATGAGACAAAAAGTTAATGATTTGCGCACTGTTAATTTCTCCATTTATCATATTCATTCCATTTTAACAATTAATATCTTTTAGTATTTAAGCGTTCTTTCACCTATCTAATATAGATATAAATATAAATATTGAGTGAGAGTGTATCAATATGGTGTGATAATAAACTAATTTGAAAGCAAAATTAAATGGAAGTTTCCAAGGAAGTGACCGTGACTTGTGGGAGTGGCTCCTTCAAGCTCACCAGGCAGCTCACAGAAAGTAGCCATTCTTATATGCAGAGAACATGGCAGCCTATTTCACAATGTACGAGATCAGCAGACCATAGACCATCTGTCTAGTCAGTAACCTGTAGGTCTCCGATAATAAAATAATAAGCGATGTGCTGCCTAAAATCAAGAGCTGTAAGGAGTTAATAGGTGCGGACACCACTCTCAATTACAAGAAGGTTGACGAAATTACGCAAATATAGGGCAAAGATAATAGACAAATTGTTCTAGTGTACAACGGTATAAAATGGGGCAATAGTCTCAATTGTATGAGAGGTAAGTTAAGCGAAACTGAAACTCTGTAATTGGCGATATTCCTGCTTAATATTGTAATAAAAATGAAATAACAAAACGCGTATTTCGGCAGTCTGCACCCTTCGCGCATATTCCAATCAGCATAGTTAGAATACTGCTTTATGGGAGGCGAGTTCTTCACTAAAAAGTGCAGTGTATCTGATTTTATGACTGCCAATAACGAACTGAAGTCAAACTTAGCAAATAATTATAAGTATCAATCACCATAAATGTACGACCAATCAGCAACATTGGACTACTCTTCGGATTTGTTTATTGTTGGATGCATTTTATATGAAATAATGAGTGGGGAGTATCCTTTCCCTACAGTGCAATCTTTAGTCTCTCGGGAAATGACAAATAAAAGCAATAACAGCATAGTGCAGCAAATATGGAAGAAAGTGTTACAGCCAAACCAGAACACTCGAATGTAACCAGAATAATTGATGAAATTAGTCTAATTAGAAAGAGGAAGAACTATGTTTAACACTTGCAAGCTAGAGATGCCGATGGGGCAATCAACAGTAAATAAGTCAGGCTTCTTTGATAATTTTCAGTAGTTCATCATGAAATGCACAACTGAAACTGAGGGTTGGTTCCTTTACTTCTGCTAGAACTCATAACAAAGACCAGACTAAAAGTACTTGGATCAGTCTATCACTAAAATAAGTAAGAAAAGTGAAAAAATAAACAAAATTATTGGCCTAATTGAAAAGTGTTCATCGAAGTAAATTAAATAAGTCAACACCAACTATGATTAAGACAACACATACTCAATTATGAAAATGGGATTATTCATGCTGCACATGCTGCGACGACTTCCTGTCGATATAGTGGAGCCATATTATAACTGTCTTAGCAAAGTGTGTTCGAAAATTGTGGTGAAAAATGCATAGAATAAAATAATAGTAATACTGTTCAAGATTATTGCATTTAAAATTAGTCTTAGTTCTAAATTTGAATACTTTGGTGGGAATTTCCATTTGACTCCATAAGACTACATGCGTACAACAACAGAGTCAATGTAATATGTATGTCAGTACTGCTTAAAAATAATAAGTTATTTCAACAAACTAATAGAATAACACTGCTTCGATAACATCGTTTAGTGTGAGACTGCCACACTAGTATTACTATCGGATTAATTATACAATGCCACATCGACTGTTCTGTACTGTCTGATCTCAATGAAGAAAGACTGCGCACTTAAAATAGCGGCTAGGTAAAATATTAGTACTCTGACATTTAAGAAATTGGACTCACTATGCCTGCAGATGATTATATAAATTAACAAATTATGTAATTCACAATCATTATTCGGTTGTCACTAGCTATACTCAGTCTCAGGCGACATATACTAGTACCAGTAATAGCTGTGTCTGATGTACTGTCCCATACTTACGAGCTACTAATACTTCTACCTTGACAAGAACCAGTACAAGGGACTGACACTTCCTAAAAATTACAGCAATCCTAATGATGATTACGAGCATTAATAGGAGAAATATCTGAATAGAAAACCCATGCTCAATAGATTGGTGAGTATCAAAACCAGTAACGACCAATAAGCGAAAATGAATTCTGGTCAAAATGTAAAAAAATAAAATAATAACAGTGAAATCACTGCAAGTATGAAATCTGAAGGGTTTAGTTCTCAAAAAAGTCCAGATAAGCCTAAACCAGTGGTAGTAGTTCAAGTGTAGCCAAAAACATAGAAGAAGATAACGCCTGCATAACAGAAGTAGATCGATGACTTTAAAGCATTTTTTACAAATATAAATAATAGTGCATCAAAGGATCAAAGCAGTGCTTCAAATGCGGCTACTCTGGCTACAAATACAGCCAGTTCAGTTATTGAGAAGAGCAATGAGAGTAATAAAAGTTTATCGTGGATGGATCCCAACGAACATGATATTCTCAGTTTCGAATATTTGAAGAAGACTGAGAAGATGGCTACTCAAATATTTTAGAAACCAGAGATAGATGCGACAATATATAAAGTCTTTGACGACATCTGCAAAGGACTAAAATTACACTAATTAATTGAGACCATCTCCAAGAACAAGAAAGTCATCATAGATCCCAATCAAGTATTTTTCCAGAAGGTGATTGGAAGTGGTAGTGCTGGCGATGTATATATTGGTAAATACAAATAAAATGTTGTTGCCATCAAGAAAGTTAAATTGGCTTCTAATCCCAATGCACTTAAAGAGTTTGAAAGAGAAGTTCTGACTTACATTAAAATAAAATCGCATCCGAATTTAGTCTCCTTAGTTGGGCTCACCAAATTTTCATAGGATTACTTTCTATTAACATAGTTTTGCTAAGGAGTAACATTTTAATAATGTAGGGAAGTTTGTTTGATTTGCTTCACAAGAGATCTGCTTAAATTGTGCTGTCATGGCCGCAACGACTTTCCATCGCCCTAGATATTGCCAAGGGAATGGAAGTTCTACATTTCATGAACCCACCTGTAATCCACCGAGATCTTAAATCACTGAATGTGTTTATGATATACCGCAATAATCGGTGGATAGGCAAAGTTGCTGATTTTGGGCTTTCACGTACTCCAGACGCAGACATGATGACATCTGCTCTTGGCACTCTAGTAATTATTATATAACACAGCACTGGATGGCTCCTGAGTTACTCAGCAACAAACAGTACTCATTGAAAGTGGACGTATACTCTTTCGCAGTGGTATTGTGGTAAATCTGCAGCAGAAGGACACCATATCATAACATCCCCAACCAGATGGGCATTGTCAAGCATGTGGTGCTAGAGAAAGGCCGACCGCTTTTGGACCTAATTCCTCATGATTGTCCAAAGCAGTTGATTAATCTAATTAAAAAGTGTTGGAGCTAAGAGCCAGAGGAGAGACCTTATTTTTCAGAAATCGTTATTGAACTCACTAATTTCAAACTGTGAGCAATGATCTGTGTTAATATTTTTATCATCTTTATCAATAATCAACATGATAGTGATGTAGCTGACCACATGTATATATTTATAGGATGACTAACAAAAGTAAGATCAGATATCATGGAAAGTCAACAGGAATTCAGAAGACCGTCATGAATACGTTCATCATTTTACTTTGCTACTCCAGTCACTCGCATTCTACATCTACAGATAGAGTTAGCAAGTGTATAATTATGGGTCTAAATGCTAAAAATATAGAAATAGCAAATAATCAACTCAAAAAATATTCCGAGTGCACTTGGGTCCATCTGACTCTCTTGTGCAAGGCCTGCACACTCCCGGACTGACCTCGTAGAAGTTGAAAATACAGGAGCACTGGTCATCAATTAGAACCATTTTGGCAGGGCAAGTCACGCACGACCCGTCATCTTTCCGATATGCACCGTTGGAGCATACACATATTTTGTAGACATCATCATAGACCTGGTTGATGCCGCATCCTATACACTGGCCATATGTAGAAATAGTGCCTTTTATGCACTAACAACTGACTATATCTTTGTTGAAGACCGAGTTGTTGCCGCACTTAATACAGTCATTTTTGACAGGGATGAAACCCTGCTTGCATACGCATCGTCTCACCTGATTAACTATCTGGATGTCCTGGTTGGGGCTGCAAGGAGCAGCAGGATCAAAGCAAGCACCATCGTCAGCGACCTGCCTTGGAGGCAGACAGACACAGTTTCCTGATGCATCTTCCACATAATTATTTTTGCAAACACAGAATGCATTGCCATCAAGCTACTTCAATGGTTCGCATGTGAGACAGTCATGTGCTTTGGGTCCATTGCAGGTTAGACATCTTGGGTCACACTTTTGGCATATAATATTCTCCGCGCTTTTGTCATCATAGTATCCCACTAAAGGACAGTCACATCTGCCAGCATTGTTCATTTTTCTTTTGGATTGTTGCAGACTGTTGTCGCATGTTAAACATTTATTAGAGCTGCTGCAAGTCAAACAATCGTAACTGCAGGGCTTGCAAGTGTCTGCTGCTGAATCAAGGAAGTATCTTTTAGCACATGCACATAGCCCACTGTCGGGGTCTACTACTTTAAGCTTTTATATGTCACACTTGTCACAGAATTTGAGTCCGTTGTTTTCGAAGAGACCGAATCCTCGTGGGCACTGCTGCACACAAAACTGATTATTATAAATGATAGGACTGTCTGTGCAATCTTGACACACAAAATTGAATTTCATTTCGATAGCCAGATATGAAAAGTACAAATCCAAATACTTGTAGTTTGTGACCAGGTCATAATAGCTGAGCCCACCCAAATTAGTCAGAGTGAGTCCGAAAGAGTAGAAGTCTGCGCGAGGCACTTTGAACCCTGTGACTCCTGTAATCGCCATGCCCATATACTGTAGACTTGCGAACTTGTATTGGTCTGAGTTCAGGAGCATAAAATCGTCGATTAAAAAGTTGTGCATATCGGACACAGTTCGCTTGCTAAACAAAATGTAAGAGTATGTTAATGACACCAGCTCTGAGTTAGTGTCCACTGTCAACGAGTATAGTCTACCCAATATTTTCAATTATGTAATATTAAAAGTTATTGCCTTTTTTATCTCGATGGCCTACGCAAAATAGTTAATAAGTTTGGAGTTGGTTGAGAATTTTTTAAATGACTCGTACTGGCTCACCATCATGCTGTAATCATTGTCTAAGGGTTTGGCTTTCAATGTTACTCCGCTAACGAACAATCTGATGGCTGGCTCCACTTGAAAATTATTAAAATTTACTATTGGCCTGTATAAAGAGTATTTGCCTGAAGAAGCCGTGGAGAATTGAGTGACGGTCTGAGAGACAGCCTGAAATAAAAATGACTGAGTGGCGAAGAAATTAAAGTGAATAGATTTCCATCCGAGTGAAGAATCTGTGACTCTTACTCTAAACTTCAATGAGGTCACAGTGGTTGGTATGTTTTCAATTATGAAATCGAGGACACTGTGCGGGTTGACTTCGAAACCAATGATGGCAATTGCAATATTGACAGCACCATCAGACAGATCTTGACTGAGAGCATAAGCATACTCTATGGGAGTGCCATGTAGATTAGGGTCATTATTAAATTGTGCTACAATATTCCCTTTATTATGATATGCAGTACCAACTAAAGAGCGGCGTGGGTCTGAAACCAGCGGACAATCACTAAAAACTGATACAAGAAACAGGCAGAATACTACTATTTTAATCATGATTGCTATCAATCTTTATTATATAAAATTAATGGAATGCTCTCAAAAGAATTACTGAAATTTGGAATATTATTCGTAATTAAATTCAAACATTATGTTACGGTCAAGTTTCTTTCTTGATATGCTTCATTTTCACCACACTGATTCATATTTTTAGATACTGAATAAGTAAGATTTAAATAAAATTGATGAAATGTTCAAAATATGAGTGAAATTCAGTAATATTATACAATATTGAGTATCATGTAAGATATACGCGATTGTTAAATATCATTTACTGTCAAAAGACTCAAATATTGGATAGTTTATTTGCCCTAGTTTCATTTTAAAATGCATTCAATTATTGCCTCTTTTAACAATTTGTAATAAATCTTTGAGCTGGTCAAGCTATTTTCTCCTAGTGATGCTCTTAATTTATAGTTCTTGACTTCGTTGTTTAAGATGACATATTTCTCTGTTGCTTTTGTCCTTTACTCGTTGCTGCTATTTGAGAAGTTACTTTTATTTCAGTTTAAGTCTTTACAACTAATCTCTCAGTTGGTCATTCTCTTTCTCCAGTAGGATAGTCTACAGCCGCTTCTCAGTTGCCGAGCTGGAGTGCATGCTCAACATTGCAGCCTGACTGAGTCTCATACTTTTGGCCGACAGACACACTGACTTCAACTGGAATATCTCAGATTGGCTGGCCTTCTTCTTCGGTGACAGCTTCGAGTGCAAGTCCATTGTCAGTCGAGATTAGCAGCAGTTGCGCTGTTCATTCTATTTGTTACTCTCTTATGGGATTTATTATTTTCTATTAATTCCTTATTATACTTGAACAGATGTACTGTTTTCCTTAATAATCTGGGACGATGATGCGGATTTGAACTTACTTATGGTATCATCAGCAGTCTCATTATTCTTGTCAGTACTGCTAGACACATTCTTGCTTGAAGATTGTCTATTCATATTCATGTTCATGTTCATACTCTGTTCTCTGTTAGTGCGTCTTACTTTGTAACTGTTATTCTTATTACTACTAGAGATGGGAGGATGAGCGTAGATGATCAGCTATGTTTTGGTTTCTGTTGTCAGACTGCAAGTGCACAGGTGGCATGACATGCAGCTCATTCTATATTGTAACTCACTATATTATATTTTGATAGTAAATTTATTATATATTGGAGGAATTGCATAATTCAGATAATACAATATAAGATAAGGTCTTTTGTAACTGTTGTTATATCATTGTTAAAATACTACTATTTATGTGTGGATTTACAGACAATATATAATTAATATTTTTGCATCTATGACGTAAGGTACTGCTGTTGATTAATCAGAAATATAAGTATAATATAAGATGAATAGTGCAACTAGTATCTCATGGCATGGTCTCGGACTAGTGCATAACAAAACCAACAAAAGTATACTCAGTAACCTCAACGGCTAAGTCAAATGCGGGGAGTTCCTTACCGTCATGGGACAGTCCGGTGCAGGTAAGTCCTCGCTGCTCTCAATCATGACTGCTAGAATAACCAGTCGCACTAGTGGCTTTACCATGGAGGGCAAGATGCTGATGAATGGCGAAAAATTCAACTTTGCTTCTTTCTCCAAATGCGCAGCCTATGTACGACAGGACGATATCTTGCTGAGCACCCTCACAGTTGAGGAGACTTTCGAGTTCCAAGCCAGGCTCAAACTTCACCATTAATCATAGGTGCAGCAGCAGTTTAAAATTACTCAGATCGTCAAACAGCTCAACCTTGACTAGTGCAAGAAGAGTCTAATCGGTGGCCAATTCGCTAAAAGTATTTCCGGTGGTCAAAAGAAAAGAGTAGCCATCGGGGTGTAACTGCTTGCCGATCCAAGTTGCCTGATATTAGACGAACCGACATCAGGGCTCGACAGCAATAACTCCTTGAAAATAATACGCATTCTGAAAAGTCTGGCTAGAGATGGAAAAATAATAATAGCAACAATTCATCAGCCTAGTACCCTCATGTTTCAGTAAATGGACAAGTTAATGCTTATGGGCAAGGGCAGGACTCTTTTCTTTGGACCAGCTTTTGAAATCGTACCTTATATGCTCAAAATTGGTATTAATGTTAATAATCATATGAATCCGGCTGATTTTTTCATGCTAGAAGTTTCTGAATTCAAGAACTCCAACGGGTATAAGACTCCAATGACCGCCTAAAACTACGAGAAATACAATTTAGCAATCAAGTCAAAGTAGTCTCCTGAGAAATCTGCAGAATAGGCTAATAACACAGAAGAGGCCATGGAGCAGGGACCATATTATTCATAGGCGAGTATAATAAAACAGATTCCTGTTCTATTCAAGCGCAGCTACAAAAACTATTTCCGCACGTATAGCAATTTGTATGGTAAAATATTAGTGCTGATCATCATCCCCATCTTTATGTCGGCCTTGTACCACAATATTGGGAATGAGTTTCCCTAAGACCTGAACATGATCACCATTATGGAGTACCTGCAGAAAGTGGGTGCCTTTGTTTTCATGTTTACTTTCTTTAACTTCGGTATGAATGTCTATGATACTGTGCTTGCATGTAAATATTTGCTCATGTAGTCCCCCCTGAGAAATAATTAGTTCTGAAATAGACATCAGCTCGATTGTACTCCCTCTCCACGTATTACCTGTGCCGATGTGTGATTTAGTTGCCAATTTCGATAGCAGTCTGCGCAGGCTCTACTACAATCGTGTACTTCGTAGCTGGTTTGGAGCCTGAATTCGGTTACTACATTCGCTTCAGTACTATTTTGTTAATGCAGTCATGGTCACTACTCTTATTGCTATCGGAGGCTACATGATGGGATCTTTAATTGGCATCGTGTTCAGCACATCCGAACACGCTATCCAGATATTGCCACTCATCATTATTCCTTTAGTGCTGTTTGGAGGACTAATCGTAAATTTAAAAACAATTCCAAAATATTCAAGTTGGGCGCAGTACATTTCACCCATTCGCCATACATATAGCTCTCTCATTCTCGACCAGCTTAGTAGTCCTCGCATGCAGAACATCATCCAGTATGATGAAGTGAAGGAGTTCATGGGCGTCAACGGTGAGTTCTGGACCAATGTGCTCTACCTATTCCTTATTACAGCGGGGTGTTCTATTCTATCGCTTGTGGCCATGTACTTGAAGAGGAAGCCAATCTGACATAATCACTTAACTAACACTTACTTCATATGATATTGAATATACTTAATGAAATCATATAACAATGCAATACACGAAATACAATAGTATTGGTATCACTCTTCTGCGTCCATGGCTGCCTTCTTCTCCTGTTTCTGCTGCTTCTTCAATAATTTAGCCTGCTTCTTTTTCTCCTATCTGCGCTGTTTCTTGGCAGTAATCGGTTTGGCCACTGTTGCGATCTTTACATCACCATCGGGCTGGTTGCGGTGAGCTTTCTTCACTATACGCCTAAATTACTAGTATGTATTACTTCTTTTTGCGGAAATTCTGCTTCCTCCGATTGATCACTATTTCCTGACCACCCATCAACACTGCACTTGTTTAATATATTGTAGTATTTTTATGCTATCAACATAATACACAAAGTTAGTAATGTGAATACATAATATTAAATATTATCAGTCTTTTAGTTGTGAAACACTCTCATTAAGTTGAGCTCTGTCTCCAATATTTCTACTTTCATGATGATTTCTTTTGGTGCTTACTTTTTTAATCGCCCATGTCATGAACTATTTCTGCAACTTAGCGAAGGGAATTTCGACCAGCAGACAGAATACAAAGCCAACGAGCATACTTTATACGGTTGTGGTGGTTGCCAGTCCAAACAGAGGCACATACGCATAGTAGAAGTCAATTTTAATTGAAGTTATCCATGTATTCATTATTGTAATGTGAATCAAGTAAGTCCAAAACGATATTTTTGCTATAAAATTAAATGTCTTAGTATCCAGCATGAATACTATTATACCTCTTATGCCAAGCAGACTGGGCAATATTAAAAATGCCAGTCCTAGCACGAAAGCTAGCTTTGAGTAGGTTAAGAAGAAAGAGTGAGCCAACTGGGGCCAATAATGTTAGTCGCCCTGGGCAGTTCTGGGTATCAAAATGATGAACAACATGATGGCAAGACCCATAAATTCAATGGCTCTCTTCTTCCATAAATTGTTCTGTAAGTAATCCTTGAATATCAATAGAAAATGTTTCGCGTGCTTCTCAGTCTGCTAAATTTTATCATGAGTTTTATTGTTATTTTTGGGCGAGTGCTGCTTTTCGGATACAATCATTTCGACGTAGAGCATGCCCAACATGAGCCCAAATATGTATGGCGGACATCTTGACCAAGGCTTGATGTATATGTAGGACATGTAGTCCCCATAGTTTGCAAAATCAGACATATGTGTAGTGTACTTGTACTAATTATCATAGGTGGACTGCATAGTGTATGCGAATGAACTAAATATACTCACGAAGCCAAGCATGTATGCCCAGAATCTGCTCTTGCTGTACACCAGCAGTACGAGAACAGAGAAGATGAAGATTTGCATGTCGTTCTGCAGGTACCAGCCCCAGCCCATGCATATGCTGTTGCCCTTGTCGACCATGTTGTCCACGTAGAGCAGACTCCGCCACATGTTAGCGCACTTCTGCACTGTCGGAATGTTTTGTGCACTGTATGGACCCGAAGAAAGATGCAGGGAGAAAGAGTAGTATATTAACATGGCCATTAAATAGGAGGGCAGGAATCGAAGATACCTGTTCACAATAGCAAGCAAGTAACGCATATTTGAGTTCATTTTTGATTCCCTTAATACAGAATAAGCCACTAAGAATCCACCCACAAAGAAGAAAGTATCGACAGCAAGTATGCCAGCTTAAATGAATAGTTACTTCCATGTAGACAATATTTAGTTTATCGACAACAAGTTCGAAGTATTTATTATGATGAGTGAGTACTAGTGACCAAAAATAACCCATAACATGGCCAGAGATCTGACTCCGTTGAGAACATTCAGTTGACTCTTATGATTATAGTCAAATATTTTTAGTGAGTTCTGCAGAGAAAACGAGCTTATAATTTTGTGTTCTTTTTTGTTCATCCAATGCATAATGGTAGCACAGACAACAAGCGCTATGAGAATAGCGATGAGTGTGGCAGTGACAAAGAACACCCATGTGTAATCTTGATGCTGCTCCTCAATATGGTTTATAACAGAGATGACTCGAATATCGACTCCCGCCTGCTTGGCCACTATGTTGATTCCCTGAGTGACTACCTCGGGAGTACAGACCTCAGGTAGGCACAGACTCGCGTAAAGCAAGGCAATATTATTTCCCACCTGGTTAAAGTTGACAGTGTAGTAGTCCATCTATGGAGTACCAATGCACTCGTTGTAGTTGCCAGTCCGCATGAAGAATTTCCCTGAGTACATCAAAATATCGGAAGCGTGCTCGACTACTTTATCTAAACACTGCTCCATTATGTTCCTTGCTTATGTTATCAGCATATTTCAGATAGCGAAGATCCAGAACTATAATAAAAGAATACTCAACAGTCACACACAGTGTAAAGTATCAATGTTAACACATTTTTTTAATATATTCCTAATATTCATCAAGAGGATATAAATTTCATTTGTAATGAGCAAATTCTTATAAAGCTAGTCCATGCTATTATGAGCGGTTTATAAATTTTATTATTTAATTGCGCTTTGATGCGGGTAAAATTGCAAACAACGTCTAAAGTGGAGAAAAGTATAGAAAATAATATACAAATTTGGCATCGTGAAATCAGATGCCATGCGATTTGAATATCGACGAGCACTTGCTGATATTTGTCTCTACTTCATGATTGTGGGCTTTCCCATATTCATTCGACTGTCTTTATGATGAGCCACCGAAATCTTCGTCAAGTATTGAAATTTAGTCCAAACTAGACTGCTCATCATAGAGTGACTCTGCGTCCACGTGCTCCATCTAGTGAATTCTTTTCGTGGATGGCAGCAATTTTTATGATCGTTCCACTGAGGGCGCGAAGTCTACCCGAGGGACTGGATTGTGTGCTGGTGCTATCACAGGTTGTATTGCACTCATTATTACTTTCGTTGAGTGCGGATGATTATTTTTTGGGACAGGCTGCCCGAAATTGGAGTTGGGCAATATTTGGAAAAACCGTTGATTAGTTACCTCCCGAATCGTCACCGGCGCTGGTATATTCCTAGCCGAGACCCCATATTGCACAGGCACATGCACATGGTAAGCAGGTGTGTGATTAATGATCTTCACTTCAGGTTATATGCGAACATGCTGCATTCCGCATATAGGTATACTCTAAATTGAGCGCATGCTATTATGAGCATTCGCAGAACAGTTGTTGGACCTTATTGATTTGCTTGTCTTGGAAAGCTTAATGGGCTGCTTCTTGACACCGAACTTAGCTGTTTCACCATCAGGTTTGCGATTATGAATAGCCAGTCTTGCTGTGCTATTGCTTAGCCACGATTCTGGAAGCTATTCGGCACCTGAGCGGGCAGAACAACAATCGAAAATATTCATCAATGGAAATATTTACTATTTTATTATGGCAGAACTATGAAAGAGTATTTCAAAATACATCACTGAAATAACACTATAGTTGGCTAATAAAAAGTCAATCTATCATATTGATTAAGATATTTCAATATTGTTCTTGATATTATCTGGCTTTTAGATAAGTTCCAGTCGATTTTATAAAATTTATTTAAGTTATACTGACTTCAGAAATTGTTTCATTATGAAATAGATAACAAATTTAATAATTTTATATAAAATAAATTCATTTGACTTCATGAGTAAAATAAGTAACTAAAAATGTTCTCAACGAACAGAATAAGACTTAATATTTTCAGAGTAGGACAGCAATAATAAGAATAAATAATATCACAGCTCGTTGATGAGCTCAACTTGTTTCCGAATAGATGCGATGCCGGTATTTTATTAATCAGTCTGCCGAGTTAATGTGTTCTGCACTTCTAATTATAGTTTCTTGCGCATGGTTCTGTCGAATTGCCCCCATGATGGGTTCTTCTTGAGAAACTTATTCTTGTTGTAAGCCAGGCAGCACAGTGCCATTACTGTGAAAATGAGACTGGCCAGTGCGCCCCACATCGAGACGTGTTCAATGATGGTCTGGTAGTGCACTTCAACTTGAGTCAACTCTGCCGCAATTGCCAAAGTGATACTGGCCATGAGATAAGTATTGTACACACTGACGTTGCTGATTAGAGAAACTGGCTCTTGTGTCTTGAAGTAGAAGTGCTGTTTATTTGTAAAAGATGTCAAAAATGTTGGGTACGTGATGAAGTTGTAGGGGTAGTACAGCACACTGATGCGATTATACAAAGCAGGCACAAGGAAAAACTGGTATATTTCGAAGGGTGAGTCTGACCACTCGATTTCTCCTGTCTTGTAATTGAATCCCTGAGGTTGATTTACAATAAGTATGAACCTGCCGCCTGCCATCATCTTTGCGATTTATAGATTGGACTGGCACACAACATTCGGGTTAGGCGAGCATGTGGCTACAGTAAGCCGCTGAGTTATAGAATTCAGGCGTTTGAGAGGCGGGTTCATAATCTGCATGTTCACACTGGCACATGTCAGGTTTTGATAAATCTAATTGTAGCTGCCCAGCCAACCAGGTTCGCAATTGTTCGTGAGAGTCTGCGTAGATTTAGTAGTAGTCAAGACACCATTCACGTACTCAGTGGTCACAGTCTCCAGCAAGTAGTTCATATATGTGGGATCGTTTAAAGTAATGTTGAGGCTGGGTCCATAGATATACGCGAAGGCCACATTTGGCATATCATATTTTTGATTGTTTGGCGTGTTCTCATAGTACAGGTTTATGACTGGAATGTTGTCGGTGATGAACTTGACGAAATCGTATATGAAGTAGCCTAGTATGATGCACAAAAAAATTAAAGACCCAATTTTAGATTTACGACTCGATATAGGGTAGGCGTGAGGGACTGGAATATAACTGAATATGTCCATGCGTAATAGAAATTGATTGCATTTGCCTTATTATGCAGACATTACTATTGCTATTACTTTTATAAATCTTTTAATCTTTAATGCAACTCCATTGTCAGATCACATCAAAGATATAAATAATTTTGATCCATCTTTTAAGAAATTAAACAAATTATCATTTTCATATTATTTAGATTCACAGTCAAGATGATTGATGTGAATGTTTGTTTGATCAATTATAAGCAATTAAACTTATTAGATGAAACCTTCGCCGTCCACATAAATATAAAGTCAAGCAAACGGATTAAAAATTAAAACACAACTGTGTCGACACTTCGAAAGGATCAAACAGATGTTTGCGAGAGAGAGACTGCTCAACAGTCGCACTGAACATAAGGATCGTCATAAAATAGCGAAGACTGCTGACTTTCACGACTTAAGTTTTAAGAGGTACGCTGATATTAGCTCGCATGAAATCCGAGAAAGAACAATGGAAGCAAATTCAGCAGAACTTGATGTGCTTCTTTTCAAAAGCAAAAGCCTAAATGTAAAGAAACTTAATGTCATTTTTTAATTTTCGAGTGTGTCTAAGCTAATGAATAAGAAGCATACTTTTTTGCATAAAAATAGAAAAAGCAAACAATTCTTAAGATCTGATCAGGCCGTTCCAGATGGTACAAAATCATAATTTTTTAAAAAATTAAAAAAGGAGTATTCGCCATAACCTAGCATTCAAAGATTAAATAGAATCAAAGCATAAGTTCAGTAAGAATAAAATATTGTCTTTAATAAAAGTCTCGTCCTCAATGAAAACATGGGGAAAAACATTATAAAATCAAACATTCAGCGACGCCAATATTATCGACAAAATATAAAATAGTTAAAGCGGGATCAAAACTTACTTGATAACTTTCACAAAATTTTACAGCAAAAGTCAATGGAGGTTAGAACTCCAAGCACACTGGGACCGTGGAAGTAGACGCTTAAATAAAACCCTGAATTTTGACTTAAAATTTAGTGTAATTTATTTTAATATATTTTACTTTCTAAATATGTATGATTATAGATAGAATGGAAAATTAGAAATAACTCAATCTTAAGAGCGAAGGCTTAGATCAGCTTGATGCTCTATTCACAAATCCGCAAATCGACAAGATTCGCTAATTTTTCTGCAATAAAGACAACTACTTGAGTGAAATCGAGCTTCGCAGTGATAAGTCATTTTTGGATCGAGTGGATAAAACTATCACTTTATGCAAAATAAAAACCTTACAGTTAATGCTAGAATACAGCGAGACTATAAATGTAGATTAAATAATATTTAGGATAAGCAACTAAAATATCTACGTAACAGACTCAAACATCTAAATCAGCCTGCTGTAATGCTGATCAAAGAGGGTATCATAACAATGTATTCGGAAATCACTGAGGTGAAGGACAAGTAATCAAAAGAGGAAAACTCGCAGTTTGCTAAACTTCTAGGCAAAGTACTTGAAATATTGTCTCCATTGCTGAAGGATTACTTTATTATGAAATAAATGGAGAGAATAGACGTCAACAAATCATCTCATTCCCTTAAGTAAATTTTATCAGACAGTAAAATCGAAAACAACTCACGAAATTCTTTGACGTTAATAAATTCAGCATAGTCAATTAAGGATTTTTTGTCCAACTAGCTCAATGTGGTATAAATAACAAAATCGATCGAAGCAAAATCTATTGAATAACTTATTAACCATTAACTTCGAGGGTAATAAAATGAAATCTAGGACGTTTTATAAACTTGTCGTATATGCAAACGTGAATTGAAGGTGAAATATCTGGAAAATCATATTAGAAACTGCACAAAACACCAAGCTTACATTTCAAGAAGGGAAGATATTCTCAGAGAACAAATGTAAATTGTCAGTAAGATCAAATAAATTATTGAAAACACCACAGATCACATTTAAGAGAGTGTAGACTTAATATAAAAAGAACAATAAAAATGTAGCAAACAGTTGATGAAAATGTACAACAAAATTGTTTAATCTTTTGAAGGAGCCCCCAAATTGCAAAGAAGAAACTCAATGAATGGAGCCAAAAGCAAAATGAAAATAAGAAAAAGATTGTCCATTGAAATCGAAGAATTCCTGGAAAACACAAATGATAACGAATTACTGAGAAATTTTAAACTATATTCGAAATAAAGGGAGCTGTTAGAGAAAAAAATAAGTTCTCTTGAAAATAACTCATTAAATGAGTGGAAATAGTCTGAAAATTCGGACCGAAGTGAAAAAAATTTGAGCTTTTATCGTATTAGCATTAAAAGTCTTAAGACTTCAAAAATGGTTAGTGTAAAAACAAAGAAGTCTTTATTCGCACGAAAATAAAACAGTTCGTCAAGTCTTTCGGACTCAAAAATAGATGAAGATAAGTGTAACTCAGTTAATGTCACAAAGCTAATGTCAATAAAAGCTCACATGGATGAAATAGTAGATGGCTCTGACTCAGATCCAGATAGTCTAAATTTTGAGGATAAGGCCAGGCTCTACAAGTCTCTCTCCAATTTTCATAACAAAAACGAATAGGAGAGCCATGAAATCTGTATCAAAGGTAATAATTTAGTTATTTAGATTTCGATGTGATTAAATTTTTAGGCAAAGGGGCTTTTGGAAAAGTTTATATGGTTCGAAGAAAAAAAACTCTCGACATATATGCTTTAAAAGTCATAAAGATACAATCTAATTGGAGCTAAAAATAGCTTGATTCTATTAAGAACGAGCATTAAATTTTGAGTCAAATCGCAGGAGAGTACCTGGTTAAAGCACCATTTTCATTTACAGAGGGATCAGCCCACTTTTTCGTGCTTGAGTACATGCCGGGAGGAGACCTTGCCAAAATAATAGAAAAGCAAGTCTATCTCGATGAGAGGGAATCCCAATTTTATTTGGCCTAAATAGTACTGGCTATTTAAAGATTGCACAAAATGGGCATCATCCACAGAGATTTAAAGCCTGAAAATCTAATATTCGATTAGTATGGACATATCAAGCTTACTGATTTCGGTTTATCATAAATTAGAATCAACGATAAAATCAGAAAAGTGAGGAAATTGAATAGTAAAACAGAACAAAGTGAATAACAAAACAATAACGAAGGCGGCGAGTCTCAATAAAAGAAATGCAAGACAAAAATAGCTGAAATAAATAATACAACAAAAATTGTTGGTACTCCCGACTACATCGCTCCCGAAATTATTAATGGAGAGTCTTTGGACAATCTAAGTATTGATTGGTGGAGTCTAGGAGTTATAGCCTACTAAATGATGGTGGGATGCCGACCCTTTTGTGCCAAAACTGTCGATGATGTCATTAGTAATATCGAAAATTTCAATATCGAGTGGCCTTAAATTGGAGACTAATAAGACATGATAAGTCCAGCTGCTGCTGATTTGATCAAAAGATTGCTTAACCCTAATTTTAAATAAAGACTTGGAGCAAAGGACATTGATTAAATAAAGTCTCATGAATTCTTTACAGGAGTGAGCTGGGGATAGATCAGAAAATCGAAACCTCCCCTGATGCCCTAAGTCGACCGAAAATAGCAGTACGAGTATGTTCCTGAGATATCTGAACTGAAGCTAGAAATTGTGAATGCCATGGGTAACGGACAGTCAAAGTCAAGCTTCAAGCTGGACAACTTTGTGAGGTATGACATTCTCGCGGAAGAGACCCTATAGTCCGCAGATAAGAAGATTGTCAAGAAGTAAGCTAGAATAAAAAAGCTACGCAGTATTGCTTCTAATTTTGGAAACTCAAGTGGCGAAAATAATTAAAAAGTCAGCTCAAATTATGGATCTAAAGGTGTGCTCGACGATGAGATCGAACAGTGCTGGAAGAATTTCAAAAATGATTGATTAGAGGATATTTGTTAACTAGACATCATCGGCTATAATCGGAGTAAATTATTTTTGTTTATGCATATCATGATTCATTATAATAAGTGAATTATGGGGAAACCAAGATTATTATAATTGTATATTGTACTAGTCAACAAATGCCTCCAAAGGTGTTCAAGAAAGTGCCTCGCGAGTCTTCCGAGCAGCGAGCTAACAACGAAGATAATAACGAAAAGCTGCCTCTGACCTAGAAGTGTACGAATTTATTAATGAAGGGGATGTCAACCTGCGATGCATAGCTGAGAACGCACACACTCTCGAGCGAGTGCACACTCTGACATCTATCCTGGCGGGAGTTATTGCGGGGCTGTTCAACGCCAATTTGTACTGGGGCATCTTTGCCTACCTCGCTCTCCACTTAGTCATCATCCTCATGATTGCGGGGTCTCTGTCCAGAGTCGAAAGCTACTTCATGAAGAGAACCGATTTGCTTGCAGGACTAGGGTCAGGAGTTATGGTTTTCCTATGTGGATGGATAATCACCTTCAATGTTGTATATACTCTTTGATATAAACAATTCAATCAGGAAGTTAAATATGCAAAAATGAATGTTCCAGGACATCCTCAATTTCCATTCTCAGTGAGGAGTCCCTTTCGAGGAGTTTCATCACAAAGTCACGTGCTGTTTCGTCCTAGATATATTCGAATTTTATGTTCTGGCTTATTATTTTCTACATATCCTTGGCTGCCCTGATCTTAAAAGGTATCTAACCGGTCAATAGTTCGTATGTCAGTACTCCGATTGCCCAGATGTCCACTGACTCCGTATATTATTGATGACCGACTAATTCAGGAGCCAAATATAGCGGAGTTCCGCATTGAGTATTCCTGAGACCCTGATCACCATAATACACAGACCATCCGAAATCACCTAATTTGACAAAGTTCCCCTAAGTTAGATCAACAGTACCATGGTTAGGAACACATTTTAAGGTTTGATGTCTCTGTGCATGAGATGGTCCTTGTGCATGGCTGCCACTGCCGAGCACAACTACTTAACAAATTGTGAGACTTCATAAGTGTCAAGTTCTTCATTGAGTTTTATCTTCTGCTTTAAGTACTTGTGCAAATCGCCATCCGTACAGAATTCGTTGATTAAGTAAATGTACTGCTCGTCATCGAATTCTCCATAGAGCGCTGTTATATTCACGTGGTTTAAATAGTGATGTATTTTTAACTCCCTGATGACAGCGTGCAATATATTCTTCTACTTTATTATCTTTTTGCTTATCTTCTTTATCGCACATATGAAATGGGTTGCCTTTTCGACTGCTAAAAATACTTCGCTATAGCTGCCTTCGCCTATTTTTTTAATTAACTGAAATTCGCTGATGGCCCACTTTTTATTGCTTTTGGGCTTTGGCATTGGCTTTTTATTCAGGTGTGGAATAGTCAGAACGGGTGCCCTCGGAGCAGGAATGTACCGCTTCCACATTTCATTCTGCGTTTCTATTTTAGGAACGTCGGGTGAGTTCAGTTTTTGCTTATTACTATTTCTGCGAAAGCTAATGATCTGCTACGGGTTGGACTTACTTTATGTCGCAGTCGTGAGTGCATCGTTCAGCTGATAATTTTTATCGAATGAAGGCTCCAAAGTAGAGAGCTGACCTAAAGTTTTTGATTTGAACTCATGTTGATCGATGGTGAGTGAGCATGTCAGCTCATCATTTCTAGGTTTCCGCTTAGCTGTTTTCAAGCTAAAGAACTGCTCATCTGACTCGCACTTGGGGATGTCAAACTTCGGAGACTTATAAGCTAAGCCATCATATGTCTTATTTTGGACTAAAACAGATCGCTTCATAATGCACTCGGTCCTGTATTATAAATATTGTCATACTTGCCAGTACACTCCAAAAATTTCTCATTTTAAATATCAATTATCTGTGCTCATCTTGTCATTAAACTTAATTATACTCAATAGACATATTTTAACCCTTTTTTAAATTTGTACATTATTTATGGTTTCAATCATCTAAATCACAATAATAAGTTACTAATAATTAATCCTAATTAATTAAAGCTAGAATAAAAGATTAAGAATGAGCTTTTTGTTTAACCTTGTCTTCATGTTGTTTGTAATTGTTATTCATTATTCAACATTTTTCATACTAATGGCCTTCAGCATCTATGGCATTTTTGCTTTTGAGTTTTCAGTATTCAAGCTTTTAGTAGATTAAGAATCACTATCTTTTTCTTCTAAGTCACTTCCGTGCAACTGTTTCTGAATTAGGGTATAATAGTAGCCCTTCTGTTTAATGAGTTCTCGATGGGATCCCATTTCCACAATGTTGCCTTACTTCATGACATATAGCCGGTCACAGTTAATAACAGTTGACAATCTATGAGCCACCACTATGATGGTTATGCTGGTGTCCTTGGTTAACATTTATATTGACTGCTGAACTACATGCTCGCTGTTTGAATCTAATGATGATGTTGCTTCATCAAATATTAAGATCTTTGGTTTTCTCATCAACGCTCTTGCTATCGAAATTCTTTGCCTTTGTCCTCCACTTAAGTTGTTTCCTCTTTCGCCGGTAACTGTCTGAAATCCATTCGGGAACAGAAATTTGTTATTTATGAAATCAAGGCATCCTGCTTTTTCGGCTGCCCTTTCAAGATCTTCAACAGAGTAATCGGTAAGCCCATAAGCTATATTATACTCAATAGTTCCTGAAAAAATGATAGACTCTTGACTAACGATACCAATTTGGTTCCTTAAAAACTTAATATTCATTTAATTGGAATTCTCTTAGCCAAAGAGTATTTCTCCAGCTTGAGTTCGGTAGAAGTGTTCAATAAGTTTGGTGATAGTGGATTTTCCAGATCCACTTTGCCCCACAAATGCAACATACTCTCCAGGTTTAATCGAGAAGGTCAAATCTCTGAAAATGGGAGTCTCTGATTGCGGGTACTTAAAGCTGACTTTGTTGAAATGGACACCGCCGTCAATGGTTACTTCTCGTCCAACGTCCTCCACAACAAGTCTCTCGTAATTCATCATCTCGAAAACTTTCTGAATGGCACTGGTCCCATTGATGATATTTGTGTAACTGTTTGAAATTCCAGCAGTAGTGTTTGCCAAACTTGTGCAATATAGAATGAAGGACGTAAGCTCACCCGCACTGAGTTCGGGTTAGTTGCTTAACAGTCTAGCCCCTGCGTATAGTAGAACAAGCAGTCCACCGAAAGAGGGTAAAAATGTGCTACAAGTCACATGAATTCCTTAGTACAAGGATCGTTTCTTGACAACTCCGTACAGCGACATGAGCCATTCCATGTATTTGGCGATTTCTTGATCCTCAGAGCAGTACGATTTTATGGTCTGAATTCCTCCAAATTTTTAACCAACATGCACAGAGATTTAAGCTTCAATGTCTTGCTTTTTCCTTCCGAGTTACTTGGCCTTGCGCGTATACTGCAGAGTTGTGAAGGCATAAAGAGGCACAATGGTGAGCACAACGAAAGTAAGTCTCCAGCTCATCATAAATAAGATGACAACACTTCCAATGATGGTAATGATGTTACGCACTAAGAAGGTTAAATTATTGGAAATAGCTGACTTTGCCTGATTGATGTCGTTGCCTAACCTACTCACCAGCTATCCCGTCTTGTACATCTCGAAGAAGTGCAAATCATTTTTGATGAAAATAGTGAAAAGCTCGTTTCTGATATCGATACTTATTTTCTCTTGGTATATTTGTAAAGTGATCACTCTGAAAAAGGTAAATACAGCAATTATCACAGTTAATAAGGCCAGCTCTAGCATATTATCGATCAGAGTTTGTCTAAATTTGTCATGCTACACATTATTATCTGTCTGCGTCGTGACAACATCCAGCAGTATGCCGAGCTTGTAAGGGAACAAGCTGGTCACCACCCCTGAGAGCACAGTGACAAAGAGACAGAGAGTCCCAAGTTTCCAACGCTTCAATGAGTACTTGAAGAATCGGCGGTAGACTGGCCATGCAGGAGGCTTGACTTCAGATGTCTATTTATCGCCTTTACTTGGAGATTTACCGCCCCTCTAGCTTCGGTCGGACCTTCTGGGAGAGCCAATTTCGCTCATTTACGTAAACTAAGTCTTCAAATTGTCTTCTTCAAAAGGTAATTTTTTTCCTTTATTTCGTCTCATAGTGATTCTTAATTTTTATAAAGTGCCTGGTCATTAATAATGCTATGCTCTCTTGCAAACTGTAAAGGTTGTTCTTAAAGTATAATAAAGAATCTAGGTTTATTAATTAAATCATTTTTATTTGGTTTAAATAGAGACGGCAGTAAACTAATCAAATAATAGGTTAAATTTGAACTCCATCAGGTTAACAAATGTAAAATATATTAATTTACAATATTACAACTTAAATGGGTAATTGAAATAATATATCATATTACAAACAATAAAATTCATCTAAAATATATAAACATATATTTTTTATCACGATGCTTTTGCTAATTGAGCTTGAGTGTGTGTAATAAAGCGGATTATAAAATTATTGAGATTGCTTTAATCGTATGTCAGAGACTACTCGCAAGTTGTCTTGCTTCCCTTCAATTCCCAGTCCATCCCGTATTAAAAACTCCACTGAAAGCATGAAGAGGAAGCGTAGTCAATCGCCATTGTTGACTCGCAGTCCGTCGCCTGAGCCTCATCGATACTACCACAGCATAAACTACGAGGATATCAAAGAGTAATAAAAACTGGTCTCACATTTCCTTATAAAGTATTTATAGCGCAAATAGCAATACGAAAACAGAATGGATGACCAATAAAATCCACTGGAGCAGTTTTAGTACAAAGATGATACCCGCAATAAAATGAACCCTCGCTTCAGGAGGGTGTATCAGCGGAAGGTCAGACAGGAAAGAAAGTACCCGCAGTGTAAGTTCATCATCGGAGTGCTGTGATTTCAATAATAATACTAATAATTATACCAATTACATTACATGTTGGTTGCAAATAAGTGTAATTATAGCACGTATTACATTTGTCAAAGTAATAATTCTATTTACACTTTAATAAGTCGTTGTTTAAGATGTTAAATTTCACGTTTCTGCATACATACGAGTTCAATGTTCAAATGTGCCGACTGAAAAAATAAATATATGAAATAATACGCTCATATATAGTTAGTATTCATATGATTGTTTATTATAATAGACATCAATGCAGCAGCGCTATCTAATAGGCACGCTGTTCGACGAGGAAGAACTCAACAAGAAAATGAATAGCAACAACGTGAAAGCCAAAGATCCAATGGGCAACGTACGCTGGAAGGGTGCCTTCACGGGCGGGTTCGAGGCAGGCTACCGGAACACCTGTGGCAGCAAGGAGGGCTGGGTGCCAACCAGCATGATGTCATCCAGCAGCAGCAACAAACCAGTCATCCAACAGACCATATTCGATTTCATGGACAAGGAGGATTTGGGGAGAGAAGCCATCGGTCACAACATTTCAATGAACCAAGATTTCAAGCATCGTGACAGCAATCCTTTCAATATCAGCGTGGCATAGTCTAAGGGTTAAAAAATATTGTCATCCATGAGGAAGAACTCAGCCTTTATTAATGCGCCGTAAGATGTGAAGTAACTACAGAGTCTCCTCAAGAACTATGAATATCAATAACAGCTAGATAAATAAGTTTAGGATTATAATTTAAAGGGAGTTGAGGGCTATAAAAGTGTTGGCAAAGACGAAAGCATTCCATAAGATGATTTTATTGCATCCTACGAAGAGTTTTTTCGTAAAGTTATAAGAACAGCAGTGAAATAATAAACTGAATAATAAATAAAAAGGCGTAGAGAATAGAATAAGACTTATTTTGATTTCACTAAGCCATTATAAGAATAACCAGAATACTTAAAGTAGATTCATGAAGTCGAATAGGTGATAAAACCTAAAAAGAAGAGAAAGAACGTGCTCAATGACAAAAGATTGAAAGATTTATTTGTGGTTGCATCAACAAAATTGCATTTCGAAAACAAAAAATCCTAAATGTAATAAGAAGTACCTGAAAATTATGACCCATACTACAGGGTAAAATAAATGAGGGAAAAATAGAAATAGTTTGCGGCTTCAGCTGACGAGAAGCGAAAGCATCGTATCCAAAATGTGAACCAAAGAAGTGATGTCCTGAGTGAAGGGAAGTTGACATCCCGATTTTTTTCAGCAGGAAGCATTTCTACAAACAAGTTTGTGAAGTCAGGGCAGGAGGACGCATCGAAGGGCATGTAAAAAGTATTTGAAGATATCAGCAAGAACAAAAGATATTGGGACTATGTGCACGAGCTTGAAGGTAAAAAAATATCAGCGCAATTGGAGTACCTCAGCTATGAGGAAGCAGAGAAATAGAAGGAAGAATTCGATAAGATATATAATCTCAAACAACTCAAAAACACAACCGGAGGCAAATAGATGCCGACCTAAGTGGAGAGGGCAATCAAAGACAAAAATAAGAAGCATGTTTAAGTAGTGAGAAAAAGTGGATTTTGGAAACCTTAAAGGTTGCTTTGTAAGCGTTTCGGATGTGTGCTACCTTATAAGTAGGAAAGGCAAGCTCCTAAAGGGAAGGAAACTAATTATTTTTGATCAAATTTTTCAATATATACTATCACCCATTGATGTGATTTGAAATTAGTTATCAGAGCCCTTTTTTATGAGAGAAACTTTTGTTTGAATCACACTTCAGCCATTTTAAGTTGGTGTCTTTAGAGTGTAAGTCGCCCCACTCTCTTGAAGGCTGTCGCGGGCTTGCAGGGTAGCTCCAGACTTTTCTTCATGGGTTAGCCGCATGCCTGCTCCTTGTAGGGCATAAAGGTAAATTCGAGGGAGTTCAATATGGTGGCGGAAGGATGAGATTTCTTCAATTGGCTAGGCTGTCGGAAAAAGTCCTTGGGAATTTGGGAGTTACTGAGAATTTTGATAACCGACTGTTTTCGAGTGAGACTCTTGTTACCGCTGGAACTGCGAGTCTGGCATGACTTCTCCTTGGACAGAAGCATATGGAAATAATTTATGATCCTCAAATTATATTCTAAATTATGATTTAAGCATTAGTAAACTCAACTATAATGGAACATTTTCGTATATTGAGTTACATAATAAAAATAGTATAGACTTGTCCGCTGTAATTGACTGATATCTCTTTCAAATCCTTTGCAATAGATTATACTCAAACTCAATATGGCATTTATTATAGAGACCCCTCTCTCATCTTATTCAAATAAATTTTATTTTTTGTTGTTACCTTGCAAAAATGTATATAGGCAATCTGAAGAGGACATGAACTGAGACTATCGACTAGAACCCAAAGCTCAAGATTTAATAATTTTAAGAGTATATTATAAAGATGAAGTCGAAGCGAAAGTCCGAGAAAAAGAATAACTCAAAAAGTCTCGAGAAGAAGTCAACTTCTAAGCAGCATGATTTTAATTTTCTAGTAGACTGCGAGCTAGATTACTGCGATAAGAGTAAAGCATTCGTACCTGATATCATTGAGGCACGGAATAGATAAGCAAGAAGCCAGCAAGGGTCACGCAGAGCCGATAAAAAATAGCAATTCTAAGTGAGACGTAACTAAATAGATTTGATTTTGCCGGGGAATCGCCACTTTCTCCATAACTTGATCGAATCCTAGTTAAATAGTGTACTACGAGAGAGACCGAATAAAAACCAGTTTATAGTAATGCACGTGATTGGCAAAGGAGGATTTGGCAAAGTATGGAAAGTCTAAGACCGAAAAACTGGACATAGTTACGCCATGAAAGAGATGTCCAAAGCAGTGTAATTGTTTAAATAATGCAGCATCATGACCAAAAAAAGTATGGAGTCAGTCACTAACGAAAGATTATTGTTGACAAAAGTCAAACACCAATTTATCGTAAATATGCGACAGGCTTTTCAAGATCGAGAGAATTTGTATCTTATAATGGATCTAATGACTGGCGGAGATCTAAGATACCACATCTGTAAGAAACACAAATTTACCGAACAGCAGGCTAGATTCTTCTGCGCCTGCATTTTCACGGGGTTAGAGTATCTGCACGAAAACAAAATTTTACATCGAGATTTAAAACCAGAAAATCTAGTCCTAGACGATAAAGGTAATATACATTTTAACGCAGGATACATTCATTTAACTGATCTAGGAATCGCTAAGCAATTAAAACCGGAAAACTATACTGACACCTCAGGCACTCCCGGGTATATGGCTCCCGAGGTTATGTGCAGGCAGAATCACAGTTTTGAAGTTGATTACTATGCTCTAGGAGTCATTCTCTACTAATTAATGATGGGGCGGAGACCCTACACGGGAAAAACTAGAAAATAAATTCGAGAGCAAATACTAGCTAAGCAAACTGTAATAAAAAAATCAGAAATCCCCTAGGGCTGGTCAGTGTAAGCTGCTGATTTCATTAATAAGCTACTACAAAGGAAACCTATGATGAGACTGGGTTGGGGAGGGTCCATCTAGCTCAAAGTTCACGTATGGCTGAAAGATTTCCCCTGGGACCTGCTCCAAAACTATCAGGTTGAGTCACCTTTTAAACGATTTTCCATATACAACCCACATTAAGTGCGATACCAAGCAACTGTGGAAGACTAGGAGATGAACAACGTAGTCAAGGAGAACATGATACTACTGCGCAAAAGCAGTGTGCAGCAACTGTTTGAGGGCTACACTTACATCTAGGAGGTCAAGGAGCTGTAGCACCATACAACGTCGAGCGAGCTTCACCGGCGTAGGGAGGGATCCCTCAAGTCGGAAGAGGCTTACAAAATTAATAAATGATAATATTTGTTTTAATTCGGTCCTGCTTATATTAATATCATCAATAATGAAGAAGTTTGCAGCCAAAGCATTCCGAGATAACTACGACACCAACGTGCTGAGGGCTTTCCGTAGCTTCTATCCCAACTTCTAGTACGAGCACCGATTCCTAAAAATGCCTCTTTACCCGAAGATCGTACTGTACTCCAATGTGGCATCTGTTGATCGATTCCTAGAGCAGTACAAGTATATCGATTTAGAATTTTCCCCGCATTCAAGATAATTAACCCTAAGCCATCGAACGAAAGCGACGACATCATCACCAAGCAAATTGCTACCGAAATCGTGTACCCGAAAGACGAGTCCGCATAAGCCACGCACAGTGGAGTGATCGTAAAGGGATTCCCCTTCAACATAAACCAGGCTCTGCTTCTAGATCGCTACCTACGAGGCGTCAATTTGGCCCTGCACGTTAAAGGAGGACAACAATCCTAAGATTTTGGCTCCCTGCTCAAGTACTATAGTGACCGGGGCACTCTCGTTGAACTGGAGCATAAGGACAATTTAAGCCCTGAGGAGCTGCAGAAAGTCCACACCAAAGTCATGATATCGATGAAAAGATCCGAATGAATGATGGCTAACATTCACATTAATGCACTTTAATTACTATTAATTATTTCTGCCTAGAAATACAATGAGTGATTTACTTAATATATAGATCATAACATGAACTGTCTCTATAATTGTATATTCCACATTGCAAAATCTAATATTGGATAGTTCTGTGCGATTATAATTCGATGCTGAATTTAAAAGAAGCAGCTTCCAGAAGACGGGTTATCAGTGTCGATAAGAAAAGGTTGACTCTTTCGGGTAGCAAAATTATGATCAGCTCACTGTCCAGCAGCCTCATTAAGTTTTATGAAGCCCAGCCTACACATGAAAAGAACGACAAAAATTCACCCTATTTTTTCAGTCTTGTAAAATCAAGAAGTACTCGATCTTTGAATTTAAACAGTCATGTGCGAATAGCTAGACAAGGAGAACCAAACTGTGCTGATATCAAAGGACGGACTGAACACAATAAGGTGAATGAGTATGGAATACCAATATGGGGTTGCAGCAAATAACGAATTAAGAAATATTAAACCGCCAACAAGCAGAGTGTAAAGGCATCCAAACTTCAAATTAAATGCAATAGTTTGAGACTTCAGGTTGAGTAATAAAATAAGAGGGAATATGTGAAGTCTCAATAATATCCGTACTTGAATTTCACTTTCGGTGATAGCAATTTAGGCCCAAGATGAAGCAGTCAATTCAATAACTTTATTAATTATTGCCTTCAATTGATGTTGCATTTATACTGTTACTTTCACATGATTGATTGATTAAGTTTGAGGCCGAGATACCGACATCCGTTAATTTGTTGGTTTTATTGTTATTGCCGTTTCTCAACTGGATATAGATACCAATCGAGTTGAGACCAACTTCATTAAACAATGCATGTTTAATTAACTTTAATTTGTATTAATGATAGCATAGTATGGTAGAATGTCTTGATGAATCAGCCTAACACATTCTGACATTTGAGAATTGACATTATCATACCTCAACTGGTGCTATAATAATTTAAGTATTGCACAAATGAAACAAACACCCTGCGACAAATTCTCTTACCTAGATGAGTTTAAAATCATCAAGACTCTCGGCTCGGGCTACCACGCACAGTAATTTTAGAATAATTCAGGGTCAAACTGGGTATGGACAAGAGTGGAAACCTGTATGCAATCAAGCGTTATAAAAAAGAGACAGCGAGTATTAAAACCTTACAGCACGAGCTCAATATCATGAAAGCCCTACAACACGAAAATTTAGTCAGACTGTACGATGTGCGTGAAAATGCAATCTACCGCAGAAAAGATTAAAGCACATACGAGTGTTTTGCCATTGTCCTCGAGTACGTAGGCGGAGGCGAACTTTTTGATTTCGTTGCCTAAACTGGGAGGTTTTCTGAAAAGGTCACAAGGACATATTTCCACCAAATGATGAATGGACTCTACTACATGCACTGCAAAGGGTATGCGCATAGGGACATCAAGCCAGAAAATATTTTGCTCAGTCGAGACTTCACTCTTAAATTGGCTGATTTTGGCTTCGCTTGCTTCCTCAAGGGCAAGGATGGGTCAGGAATATTGCATACTAAACTTGGGACCGAGGGTTACATGGCCCCAGAGATTCCAGGGAAGAACTACAAGGGCACTGAAGCCGACATTTTTGCAGCAGGAGTTATTTTATTTATTATGTTGGCGGGGAATCCTCCTTTCGAGAAGGCATCAGCGAATGACCCCTATTACAAACTGATAAAAGACAAAAATTATGAAACTTTTTGGAAGGCTCACACTCGAAACAGATCGATCACATTCAGCCCCCAGTTTCAAGACCTGTTCACAAGAATGGTATCTTTTGATCCATCAGAGAGACCCACTGTCGAACAGATCGCATCACATCCTTGGGTGCAGGGCCCTATTTGTAAGCTGTCAGAAATCAAAGAGGAGTTTGAGTTACGCAAGAAAAGATTAGATTTCATCATGGAGAAGAAGATAAAGGAACAATAGGCTCAAAAACATGCCGTTGAACATTCTAGTTTTCTAACACAGGACAGAGCATCAGAGATTGAGGCTGATTAAAGTCTGGTGAGCCTGTATGAGAGCGAGCTCGAAATTGAGAGACATCTTCCACGACTGGAAGCAACTAACACGAACGATTTTGAGATAAATGAGAACATAAGCTATGTAATGGCTTCCATGAAGCACTTCTTTGACAAAAAAATTGCACTTGACGAAGACGAAGAAAGGCCATAAGACACATCTTCTATGAAAGTGGTAAGCGTAGAAGATAACAAAACCTCGTTACATGTGACTTACTAGTACTATATCGAGTTTGCACGATAGATATTTAAACGACAAGTTGAAATTGTTATCAAATTTGGTGAAACTCGCTAAGATCGACTTGCAGTATGTATTGAACATTGCAGTGGAAACAGGCTGTACTACAAGATGGTCGTTAAGGAAATTAAAAAGTTGTTTTCATACTGTCTTCAGTGATAATGATTCTGTTTTTGCTTACTTTATTTTGCTATTCATTTGCACCAAGTGGACGAATATATCGTAAATATCGTAATAATTTTATTAAGGTTCAGCCTATGTCGAACCCTGCAAACTACAGCCCTTACAATAAGACATTTAAGTTCCTGATGTTTCAAAACCAGGCGTACCACGAGCGAAATAAAATAAACGCGAAGCCCTGCGTGCGGACAAATTTGAGATACCAGAAGAATCAGGGTCAGAGCGTGTCATTCTACAATCCAGAGCAGAGCAACTCGGAGGTGCTGAACGTACATATGTTGTCAGATGTAGAGATCAGCGACCGGCGATAACAAAAGATGCGAGTCTCCCACCAACTCCATAAATAGATCCATGCTCTTCTCAAGTAGAGGACTCCGTGAAAGCAGTCCCCAAATTCATAAATAAAAGCGAGTGATCCACAAGCACGAGAGCTATGAGAAGTTCCGGAACTGGAAAGTGGAAAAAGATAACTCTAAGCTTGTCAATCGGTTGGTTTCCACGAGCTGTCATGTGATCAAAAGGGAGAGGTCTGAAAAGCACTTCAATAATCATCTGAAATATCGCGAAATTAGAAACAAATATGACCCTGAAGGAAAGCGCAAACATATTTTAGTCATGGGCAACTAAGTCCTTTTGTGCCCGACACTAAAATAATACAATGAAAGCGGCATGGCATCTAAATTTATCGAGTAGCATATGTCATGGATTAGAAGCACAAGCCCAACTAGTCCACGGTCTCCACTTCGCAAAAGGAAAAGCAATTTTTCATGCATTTGATCAAGCAAGCACTTGTGATAATAATTAGTAAAGTAATATAAACATCACACAGTCTGGTTACTGTCCATTTGCTAACAGGTTTCAGCTGTTTTGACTGAGCTAAAACTCGATGTGCCCTTCTTATCCAACAGTGTACTACATATGCTTTCCCACATCATCATACTCTTCCCTGTGAGCTAGTTGTTAAAAATTTTCCGTATTTTAGCCAAGTGAAAATAATACATGATCTACACTTTGCACTGACCCTCACCTAAAGTGGAGGCACGGATGTAAAAGTAAAACGTATTATGAGTTTTTACTTCTTTTGAATGGGTCAGTATCATTTTAATATACCTTTGATCTTCAGGTGTTTACGAGCTCATATTCTCAAAGTATTGCTGCTAGAATTCGAAAAATCGTTCTGATTTTCCTTACAAAGCAATAAACATTTTACTCAGCTTAGTCAAATTCTTTGCGGGATAGTAAGAACAAATAAGCCTGTTATGGTTAAACTTTAAAACAACAGCTTTCAATTCAGTCAAATTTTTATTAGTCAGCACTGAAAAATGTATAAATTTGCCGTCTCGAACTCTCATTAAGTTTTATCCATCCCTAAAAATTTCATTGTAATCTCGATGTTAGTCTAGATCCTTAGACTATAAAAATTTTATTTATTATTAGAATTGATTGTCGGCATTTAAATCGTTTTGATCCTAAGTATCTGATATTTTATTGGGCTCACTGTCACTTTTTATATAAGAA
>APMI01015946.1_pt1 | contig 36361 bp, 17 predicted proteins | sample 667938 | NCBI WGS metagenome assembly APMI01 (sample SAMN01084076, study PRJNA167559) | wastewater metagenome | biome: Wastewater | place: Denmark: Ejby Moelle, Odense | collected 2011-11-28
AGTATTTTTTACAGGGGTTATTGGATAATGAACAGGTCTTTCGATCAGTATTGGTATCACCACCACAATTGAAGCAGCTAAAACTGTTATTAATGAGCGGTGATTGCTATTGCAAAGAACCAGCTTTTTAAATGGATCAACAGTAGTATATATGATCAAATAGCTGCTTTTTTTTGTAGTACCGTAGTGTAGTACATATCCTACAAAATAAATAAAACCGCTGGCCTGTTAGACATAGCGGTTTATTACCAGCTTGTTATTATCAATAAAAAATGATGATATCAGTGCAGTATTGTTCACTTCAGTATTTCCATAGAATGCTACACCATTATTTCACCGGCTGTGTTAACTACCAGCTCTTCAAAAAACACCAGTTTTACATCATATTCGGCCGCATCGTCTTTTAACGTAATAAAACCTTCATGTTGTTCAACGCCATTCAGCAGGAGCTGCATGGCACCTTTACCCGCCTTTTGCTCATAAATGATATGATACAGGGTGTCCTTATAACGGTAGTCTATCTGCAGCGATGGCCAGTCGGCAGGTATGCAGGGATGAAAAGATAGCGTATTTGATTTTCGCCTGATGCCGATGAACCATTCGGTGATCAGTTGATACATCCATCCTGCGGAACCCGTGTACCATGTCCACCCGCCACGACCCTTGTGTAACGGTTGCGCATATACGTCTGCGGCAATCACATAAGGTTCTACTTTATAGCTGGCCACTTCTTCCGGACTGCGTCCATGGTTAACAGGGTTGATGATGTTCAGCAATTCCCAGGTACGTTTTTTATCGCCCATACCGGCAAAGGCCATGGTAAGCCAAACTGCTGCATGCGTATATTGCCCGCCATTTTCCCTTACGCCGGAAACATAGCCTTTTATGTAACCTGGGTTCATAGCTGAGTTTACAAAGGGAGGATTGAACAGTTGTATGATGCCGTCTTCTTTTTTTACAAGGTATTTATAGGCACTGTTCATTGCCCTGTCTGATTTCTCTTTATCGCCTGCTCCCGACAATACTGCCCAGCTCTGGGCAATCGAATCGATCTTGCATTCATCATTCACAGATGAACCGAGCGGAGTGCCGTCATCAAAATAAGCCCGCCTGAACCATTCTCCGTCCCACGCATTGGCAGCGATATTCTTTTTGAGTGTTGCAGCCTGCTGTATACATTCAGCGGCAAACACACTGTCAGATTTTGCTTTGGCAGTGTCGGCAAAACGCAACAGTATGTCATACAAAAAGAAGGCAAGCCAAACACTTTCTCCCTTACCATGTTGCCCCACTTTATCCATACCATCATTCCAGTCGCCGGAGCCAATTAACGGTAACCCATGTACGCCAAACACGAGCCCGTTCTTAATGGCCCTTACACAATGCTCGTACAAACTTCCGGATTCATCTGAACGGATCGGCAGATCGTAATAGGATTCTTCACCGGTGTTGAGCGATCTTCCTTCGAGGTAATGTATCTGTTCATCTAGTATCGCATCATCACCGGTATTTTCTACATAACGGGAAGCAACAAATGGCAACCACAAATAATCATCCGAACAGGTGGTGCGAACGCCCCTGCCCATTGGCGGATGCCACCAATGTTGTACATCGCCTTTTTTAAATTGCCTGGAGGCACACAACAATATCTGTGCTCTTGCAATGCCTGGTTCCGCATGCATCAATGAAAGAATATCCTGCAACTGGTCCCTGAAACCAAAAGCACCGCCAGACTGGTAAAAACCGCTTCTTGCCCAGATCCTGCTGGCAAGGGTTTGATAGTTCAGCCAGCCATTGTTTAAGAAATTGATGCCTTCATCCGGCGTTTTCACCTGTATGGTAGTGAGTGTTTTTTGCCAGTAGGCTTTTACTTCTTTTAATGCTTCCTGCGCCACCTGCCTGCCTTCAAATTTTCGAACCATCGTAATGGCATCATTCCTGTCTTTACCTGTTCCGAGGCGGAATATGATCTCTCTTTCTTCGCCCTCGGCCAATTCAATGGCTACCTGTATGGCAGCACAGGGGTCGAGTGCAGCGCCGGTTCTGCCAGAGAGCCTTGATCGTTTCATGGCATCGGGTTCGGCCATCGTACCGTTCCTGCCGATGAACTCACTGCGGTCGGTAGTATAGTTCCGGGTACTGTCATCCGTGTCAAAAAAAGCCACCCTGTTATCCAGTGCAGTATTGTACCGGTTGCTGGCAAGTAAGGCCCCACTGCCGGTATCAGCTTCAGTAATGATGTGCATGATGGATTTTGAACGCAGGTCGCCCAATACCCATTCAACATACCCGGTAGCAGATATCTTCCGGCTTCGGCCTGAAATATTTTTCAATTTGATTGATATGAATTTGATGCTTTCTTTTAAATGAGTGAACACACACATCTCAGACCGGATGCCGTTGGCACCATGTAAAAAGCTGCTGTAACCAAAGCCATGTTTGGTGGTATAGGGCAGACCGCTTTTGCAGGGCAGTGGTGCCGGCGACCAGAAACTTCCGCTCTCTTCATCCCTGATGTAAAATGCCTCCCCTTGCAGATCGCATACCGGGTCATTGTTCCAGGGAGTAAGCCGGAGTTCATGGGCATTTTCTATCCAGGTATAAGATTGCCCGCTTTCTGTAATGATGCAACCGAAATTATTATTTGCCAATACATTTACCCATGGCGCCGGCGTGGTGTTGTTGACGGTAGTGTGAATGATGTATTCTTTACCGTCTTTTGCAAAGCCGCCAATGCCATTGTAAAACTGCAGGTCTTCATTTTGATCAATGGGATTTTGCATTACCTCATCTGTACGTGTAGCAGTAAGATAGGGGATGTTTGTTTTGAGTTTGGTCTTCCGGTTGGCCTGCTCTTCCAGTGAACCCATGCTGTCTGAAATTACGAGGTGAGCCACGGTTTGAAAAAGGATCCGGTCTTCATTATTCACCTGGTCGGCTGAGCGGATGAAGATACCGCCCGGCTTGTCTTTGATATCCATCGATGTACCCGGTACAATAAAGCTCAATATCTCGTTCTGTAACACCTGCCTGTATCCGCCGTGATCGTCATTGATGATCACGAGATCAACGATCAATCCTTTTAACCGCCAGTAGGCGTGTGCCTGCACCATTTGTTTTACCAGGTCGATGTTCTCCGAGTCTTCTATCATCACCAATACGATCGGCAGATCACCGGAAATGGAATAACCCCAGAAGCCAGACTGGCTCAAATGATTTTTTATGATCACGGAAGGATCTGCCCGCAATGATGAATTGGGGAAGATAACAGAACCCGCCAGTTTTGAATACAATTGGGCATCCGGTTCCATCGCATTGATCTGTCTTAAAATTACCTGGCTATGGGTCCATGACAATTCTATCACACGGCTTGTCATGTAATGATCCTGGTATTTATCGATCAGGCTGCTGCAGCCTTCCTTTGTTTCAGCAATGCCATAGATCATGTCTGCCGTAACGGATTCACCGGGTTCAATGGTAATGCTGTATTTTACTGCTACCACCGGATCCAGTACTGCGCCCTGGGTTCCCGACAAGGCATTGTCTGTTTCCAGTGCCCGTGGTGCATGAATGTTTTTACCCCGACCTATAAAAACACTCCGGTCGGTTTCGTAAGAAATATGTTTAACTGGAGCGTTGTGTACCTTCATTAAATGGAACATGAAGGGCGGTTTTTCATCTTCTGATCTTGGCCTCCTGGAACATATGATCGCATTTTTTGCATCAATGATCTCGGTTTGAATGAACAGTTTGCTAAAGGCCGGATGCAGTTCGTCTGCCACAGGAATTGCCAGTACCACTTCTCCATAACTAATGATCTCGATGTTCCTTGTTTTTTTAGAGCGGTTGTGCAGGTGCACCCTTCTCAGTTCGATGTCATCTTCCGGTGATACAACAATTTCAGTATGCGTTTCTATACCAAAATCTTTTCTCCTGAATTCGGCCTTGCCCTGTGAAAACACGGCTTCGTAGTTGGCTGGTTTTGCAAGGGTGGGCTGGTAGGCATTTGACCAAACCTCATTGTTATCGAGGTCACGGATAAAACAGAATGAGCCGGTGTTGTCGCAGGTACTGTCCTCACGCCAACGGGTAAGCGCAATATTCTTCCACCTGCTGTAACCGCCACCTGCATTCGTCACCATTACATTGTAAGTGCCGTTCGACAAAAGTTGCACTTCGGGTACCGCTGTGTCTGGCGTATTGATGATCCGCATTGGTGTTTCGTTTCCGCCGTTCACACTTGCCGCATCTGCTACATGCACAGAAGGCGAATAGAATGTAGTAGCTCTTGGAACACGTTCCTGCAACAGCAGCAGCGTTGTTTTAACCTGCACATCTGCTTCAAATCTTTTTTGCATCGGCTGATCAAGCAGCAGGTAAGCCAGTGATAAAAAGCTCATTCCCTGGTGATGCGCCATAAAGGATTGCACTACCGAATGCGTTTTGCGCCTTGGCAGGCGGGAAGCCGTGTAATCTATGGCCTCATAAAAGCCATACTTTCCTTCAAAACCATTTTCCTTTAACAGGTGCAGGTTTTTGTACGAATCTTCAGGTGCAACCATCAGCGACATAATAGTCGCATAGGGAGCAATTACGAGGTCTTCGCCAAGCCCACGCTTGAACCCAAGACCCGGCACACCAAAAGCACGGTACTGGTAATTTAAGGAAGCATCCACCATGTTGTAGCCTGACTCTGATATGCCCCAGGGCACGCTGCGTTTTTTACCATAGTCAATCTGTTTTTGCACAACGGCTTTGCAGGTTTGATCGAGCAAGGTGTTTTCGTAAGATGGCATTACGAGCATGGGCATCAGGTATTCAAACATAGAGCCGCTCCAGGAGAGCAGGATAGGAGTGGAGCCTGCATTGGTCAACTGCCTGCCCAATGCAAACCAGCTTTCCTGCGGAATTTTTCCCTGGGCGATGCCGATAAATGCAGCAAGCCTTGCCTCAGAGGCCAGCAGGTCGTAATAACTGTTGTCTTTACGCTGTTCATCTGCATTGTACCCGATCACGAGCAGGTTCTGTGCCTTGTCGTATAAAAAATTGTATTCAATGTCTGCCAGTTCTATACATTGTGATTCGATGCTTTCAATATTATTGAACAGTTCGTTCAACAGGCTTTGAGAAATGCCGGTTGCAACAGCAAAATTGTTGACCCAGCTATTGGCTTCCTGCTGTTCTTTATACTCCCCAAGCAATTGCAGGGTATTTTTATTCAGTTCAAATAATTCGGAAAAAGTGGGAATGGATTCTTTAACGGGTAAAAAATGTTCTTCTGTTGCCGGTGGCACATCAAGGTATAGCCATGGGGTAAGCATGGACAACTCATCTACCATATTGTTGATCTGCCCGTGAACCCTGGCGATCCAGTTATCTGAACTGCCGGGACTACCAATTTCCGAAGCAATTTCTTTAACAAGGTCAAGCTCTGCTTTGAAAGTACTGATGGTGGCTGGTTTGTTTTTGCAGATCGTTTCCACCGCCCTTTCCAGTTCTTTCAATGCAGTACCAGCGTGGTTTTCTTCAACTGCAATGCGGATGGTATCCAGCAAGCCTTCAAAAAAACGTTCCGGAACGATGGGATGATTTTTGATGGACGTAATTCCCTGTTTCAATGTAACAATATGGCCTGCAAAATTTCCACTATCTACCGTGGAAATGTATTTTGGCCGCAGCGGTTCCAAATTCGTGGTGTCGTACCAGTTATACAGATGCCCACGGAATTTTTCCATCCTGTTAAGTGTAACCATCGCCTTACCTGTTCTGCCTACCAATTTGCCTGCGGTAATATATCCAAAATCGTAGGCTGCCAGGTTTGCAAGCAGTGATAAACCGATATTGGTAGGAGAGGTTCGGTGTGCAATTTTTTCTGCAGGACTTTCCTGGTAGTTATCGGGCGGCAGCCAATTGTCTTTTTCTCCCACAAATGTTTCAAAGAAATACCAGATCTTCCGGGCACTCTTGTAAAGAAATGCGATCTCGTCTACCTGCAACCCGGTCTTCTTTTTTGTAACCGGGAAGCTGATGGTACGGGTAATGTAAGGCGAAGCGATCCAAAGTATAAGCAGCGGAAGGGCGATGGCAAATGATACCGGGTTGTTGATGATAAGATAGCTGAAAAGAAAAACTGACAAAGCAACCGGGAACCACATCCTCCTGTATTCCTGCAGGATATTAACGTGCCCGTTTTTGCCGGCCCTGCCAAAAGGATTCCATTGCAATAATTTTCTTTTGGAGAAATACACCCGCCAAATTGTTTTTATAATAGCGTTCACGTTGATATACGCTTCGTAGGGAAGACAAATGAGTGTAACAAGATGCTGAATAAAATGATTGACAGAGGTTCGTACCGAAAATACAATGTGCTGGGTGAGCAGTTCATCTTTTGGTTTGAAGAATAATTGCCCGATCAACGAAACAATAGAAGGTAGTATAATGATGGCCGTTACAACCAGCGTCCAGAACCAGCTATCTGTTGAGAACAACCAGCCGTATAACAATAAAGCCAACAGTGCAATGGGTACGAGGCTTCGCCGCATGTTATCAAATATCTTCCATTTTGAAAGCGGCGATATCGGATTGCTTTTAAGCCTGCCGTTACCATTGGGCGCAAAAGGAAATATCCAGGTAGCGATTTGCCAGTCGCCCCTGATCCAGCGGTGCCTGCGCTGCATATCAGTACTGTATTGCGATGGGTATTCTTCGTACAATTGCACATCGCTTAAGAGGCCGGCACGGCCATAGCTACCTTCCAGCAGGTCATGGCTGAGTATCCTGTTTTCGGGCAGGGCGTTGTGAAGCACCTGTTCAAATGCGGCAATATCATAAATGCCTTTGCCAATGAACGATCCTTCTTTAAAAATATCCTGGTATACATCTGAAGTGGCTTTGGTGTACGGATCTGTGCCTTCATCATTTGAATGTATCCTTGCAAACAGGGAACTATCGTTGCCGGGTAGGGTATTAGAAACACGGGGTTGCAGGATGCTGTATCCTTCCACTACTCTTTTTCGCCTGGAAGAAAACCTTGGATGGTTGAGTGGGTGTGCCATGGTACCGATCATTTTCACCGCCGCATCTCTTGGCAACTGTGTATCTGTATCCAGGGTGATCACATACTTTATCCCGGAAAGGATGTTCTTATCTGCTACGATCACCGAAAAATTTTCTTCAGCGTTATTAAGTATCAACTGGTTCAGGTGACCGAGTTTGCCACGTTTTCTTTCATATCCCATCCAAACTTTTTCTTTGGCATTCCATGTTCTTGCACGGTGAAACAGGAAAAAGGTGTCGTTGCCGGGGCGGTTGTATTTTGTATTGAGTTCAATGATCTTCTGTTTTGCCAGCTCAATCAGTTCATCATCTCCGGGTAATGTTTGTTCTGCTGCATCTTTGAAATCAGTAAGTAATGCAAAGTGCAGGTTGGCATCCCTGTTGCTCAGAAAGCGTACCTCTAAATCTTCCACGAGTTCTTCAATGTCTGCGGCAGTGCCAATGATGGTAGGGATCACCACAAGCGTTTTGCAATCAACCGGAATCCCTTTGGAGAAATTCATTTTGGGCAGCAGGCAGGGCCTCGCCAAAAGTGTTGCCATCCAGTTTACCAGCGACAGCGCCAATTGGCTTACTCCGATCATGGAAAGTGCGGCGATCAATATCACTATCCATTTTGTAACCCCTTCTGCATACACTTTATTAAACAGCGCCCAGGAGAGCAGGGCGGTTAAAATAATGATGCCACCGGCATAACCCGACAGTGGCATTTTATTGAATAGTTTTCGGAGTTTTTCGCCTGCTGATAATTTCACATTGGCAGATCTTTCAATTTCCTGCACGCCCCTGTCAACCAGGTAATACCCGATGTGCTTTTTCCTCTCATCATTGCCTGTATCTTTTTCCGCCAGTTCAATTGCTTTAGCCGCAATTTCAATTTCAGAAGATTTGCTTTTTTTTGCAATGCGTTCCACTGAATGCCGGTAATGATCCCTGGTATGGAAATCCATCAATGGATACACAGCATCCCTTCGCAAAATCTTTTCTACGAGGCTCGTTTCTTCTACAAATTCCCGCCAGTCATTGGTATTTAAAAAACGCAGGCTACTGATGCTGTTGCTTACAGATAGCTGGTCGGCTGCCTGTTTCTGGTTTTCAATGTGCACCATTTCAGCCGTATTGTAACCTGTATCGGTGAGTTGTTGCTCCATCCAGTTGATGGGCAATGCCATCACGGTACCTTTCTCCTGCAATTTCCTGGTGAATTCTGCTACAAAGGAACTGTCCATCACTGGCTTTTCCCTTGCCATGTCGGCGATCACCAGCACGAGGTTCTTTGGATCGTTCTCCAGTGTTTCTATCAGGGAGTCGGCCCAGTAAGCTGCAAAATTTTTACTTTCAATATCAACTGCTATCTGGATGGCGATCCTTCTTAAATTTTCTATCAACGCAAGTCGAAGCATAATGGGAATGGCCCACAGTTCACCGATCTTGAGGGTATTTACCGACTGGTAGGCATTGATAAAATTCACCAGCGTGCGCAGGTTCACCCTTCCGTCGGTGTGTGAAATGATCTCCACCGCAAGATTGTACACTCTTGGGAAACCTTCATAGTCGCCACTCGTCAACTGCGGCAGCCCTTTGCTGTATCCCTTGGGTAAATGTTTTTTACCGGTGTATATCTGTTCTTCAATGAGGTAAAAATTGTCAAGCAGCCATTCCCCGGCAGGTACCACCCGGTTGTTTTGTTTTACTGATTCTGTAAGCATTCCGTGCACATCCAGCAGCACATCCTCATTGGCTGCAAGTCGTTTCAACAAGTGTTCAGAAGCCTCTTCCCTGATAGCGGTATGGCTTTTTGCCAATGTGATGGCATATTGCTCCAGTTGTTCCAGCGTAAATAATTCAGAACGAAGAGGTGCTTTCTCATTCGCATATTCTTTGATGCGGTTGAATCCAAAAAAAGGGATGAATATATTCTTTTTGAAAGTGGCGATGGCCTGTGGCAGTATTTCGAAAATATCTTTTTGCTGAGCTTTCTTCTGAGCCACGTGAATACAGTTTAAATGATGAATAAGTGCTGGTCTGTAGTGCAACTAATACCATGCCGGCCATATTCTGCCTGTAGGTAGAAGAAGCGATTGATGTATCAGGGCTTACAGGCGCTGATACCAGCTTAATATCACCGGTTAATAAGACACTTATTTTTCCTGTGCTGTGCAAAGGAAAATATACAACAGTGTTGTTGACAAATGGGGAATATAGTCTACATCTTTTATCGGGTATTGCCCTGTTACCGTGTAATGTTGTGTTGTTCTCTGCATGGAACATCATTTGCTCCTGTTCTGTAAACATTTAATTACTATGATCAATTTTACCCCTGCATCATTTCTAACAGCGCTTATCTATCTTGTTTGTTTCCAGTTGTTTTTATCATCCGGTTCCCAGGCATGGTTATATACCGGCAATATGTTGCTGTTTGCAGTAACTGCTACGCTGTTTTTTTTGTACCAGGCTGCTCATGCAACCATCTGTTTAAGAGGATGTGCAAAAAAAGGAATGCACTTCAGTTTTCTTTCCGGGGTCATCACGCTGGCGGGTTCTGCCGTTTTACTATTGCTGCATAGTTATATGAATCCCTCCCAGCAAAATGCCGCTGCATCCGCAACGCAGGTCATTAATTTGATGCTTAAAGACGCAGGGAATTTTTCAGTGTTACTCTTCACCAATTCTTTTCTTATCAATGTGGTATCCGGTAGCCTGGCTTCCTTGTTTATAGCTGGCATGGTAAACGAGAGAAATTACTTAAACAGTGCCAAGCCGCTTCCTTCAGTGAAGTGAGGAAACTTATTTTTAGGCTGACTTATGTAATTAAAGTTAGCTTTGCCGGAAATTATAAGCAGGGAATGGTTACGTCAGCAGAAGCAATAGAGCACACAAAAAAATGGATCAAGGATGTAGTAGTAGGATGCAATTTTTGCCCCTTTGCTGCCAATGCATTAAAAAAACAGAGTATTCATTACGAGGTGGCTGAAGTAGAAGAAGGAGTGGCTTCCATGGAGGCTTTTGTAAAGGAAACAACCCGGCTCAATGAAGACAACAGCATTGAAACTGTTTTCCTGATCTTCTCCAGATCGTATGGCGTTTTTGACGACTATCTTGATTTTGTTGACCTGGTGGAAAAGCAATTGACGAAAAATGGATATGATGGCATTTACCAGGTAGCAAGTTTTCACCCGCTGTATCTATTTGCCGGTGCCGATGAAAAAGATCCCGCCAACTATACTAACCGTTCCGTATATCCCATGCTTCATTTATTGAGAGAAAGCAGCATTGATAAAGTGCTGGAAACTTATATTGATCCCGAACTGATACCCGACAGGAATATTGCTTTTGCAAGAAAGAAAGGGCTTGTTTACATGAATATGCTGAGGGATACCTGTATGCAGCAGTAATGATTGCATTATACCTGTTTCAGCCAGCCTGTTACACTCATCCTGCTACGGTTAGTCCTGGTAACTTCGTGTTCGCTTTCATCGCTTTTAAAGAACACCGCCGTTTCTGCATGCGGTAAGATGTGCATTGCTGCTGCATCTCCATAAACTACCAATTGTCCGCCGTCTTCTTCCGTCCAGTTGTCGTTCAAATAACAGATCAGTGAATATTTGCGCTTGCTGTCATTTTTAAACTGGTCTTTGTGGCGCCTGTAAAAGCTTCCTTCTTCATATACTGCATAGTGAAATTCATAGTCGTTGATGCCTGCATAACAGGTGCGGTTAAGGTATTCTACCAGTTCATCTGCCTGTTGGAGGAACTCGTTCTCAAAAGGATCGTCATGTTCTTTGTTGAGCCAGTATATCTTATCAGTCCTCATTTTCTGCTGTGCATCTTTTAGCTGGCTGTTGCCGATGCCGGCACTGGTCATCAGGTCATCGTTTTGCAATTGTAAGATGTTCTGCTGCAGGCCGAGTGAGAGCGAAGGGGACAGAAAGTTGCGGTCGATCCCTATGTTATTGTCAACAAAACTATTTATGAGTACGTCAAACTGGTTGGCCATGCTGGAGATTGAACGAACAAGGTAGGCTTATTAAAATGGCCGGATCATTTCTTTTTCGCTGCTGATTGGTAGGGCTGCCTATCAACAGGAGTTACAGGCGCTTCGGGGAATGGGTATAAAAAGTAAGTCCTCCCGTAGAAACGGAAGGACTTTAACGATTGCTTGCCATATGAAAAATCTTGAAACTTTCTTTTGCCAGTTGTAGTATGTTAACTTTCCCGGTACTATCTTCGCAATCTTCTAACGATTGGTTGCCAATTCATTCACACTAATACTACAAACGCTCATCTTACTTATACAAAAGTAGGGTGAGCGTTTGTCTGTTTAAAACCAACTTTAAGCCTGTTTAATGATGCTTAACTGATATTTTATATGGGAAAGCCTTATGGTGTCTGTATTACACGATGAAACCGGTATGATTGCCAGTTGCATTTCAGGCCTTTTTTTGGATGGATAGGCGGCATCGTTTTACTCATTGGATAACGCCTCCAACTTGCGTACAGGTATGTTTAGAGTAGCGGATATTGAATACCCGGCACATTCAAACAGGGATGCAATTTCCGGGGGCTGTAATGCATCGGGATACCGGTTTATGTTCTATTGATTGTACATTTGAACAGCTCATCAACAACAATTACTACCCATGGATTTATTAACCATCATTACTTTACTCATCATCATCAGCGCCGGTTTCTCGTACCTGAATGAACGTTTCATCAAGTTGCCCGGCAGTATAGGAGTGATCACTATATCGGTGGTTGTCTCGGTAGTGGTATTGATCATTGGCAGGATCGGTGATGAAAAATCAAACCTCATCATCACGCTGGCGCACAATATTGATTTTTCTGAAGTATTACTGGAAGTGTTGCTGGGTTTTTTATTATTTGCCAGCGCCCTGCATTTCGACTATCAAAAATTAAAAGCGCTGAGGCGGCCGGTGTTTATTTTGAGTACACTGGGCGTGCTGGTATCTGCTGCGGCTTTTGGCGGACTTATGTATGGCGCCGCCCAATTATTGGACATCAAACTCCCGCTGATCTATTGTTTTATTTTCGGGGCGCTTATTTCTCCCACAGATCCCATTGCAGTGGGCACCATCCTTAAAACATCAAGGATACCACCAAAACTGGCTACTATTATTTCAGGTGAATCGATGTTCAATGATGCAGTAGGACTGATTCTCTTTGTTACGCTGGTAGGCATTGCCCGAAATTCCGTAAAGGAATTCCCTATCGTCACTACCCTCCAGTTATTTGGTACGGAAGTGATCGGTGGTATTGTGATTGGCCTGGTGATGGGCTTCGCCGGTTACTGGCTTATTAAATCCATCAAAGATTACCAGACCATGTTCCTGATATCACTGGCCGTGGTATTGGGTATTGCGGAGATCGCCAATCGTTTTCATGCGTCCATCCCGCTGGCCTCCGTGATGGCAGGTTTGGTGGTAGGCAATAATAGTTTTGGAAAAGATCATCCCGGGGATGTTTTTATGGAGCGTATCTGGCAGTTGCTGGACAATGTACTCAACACGATATTGTTTGTGATGATCGGCCTGCAACTGGTATTGTTGCCTTTTATGAGTCATTACTGGCTGATTGGGCTGGTCTCTATCCTGGCAATATTAATGGCCCGTATGGCCAGTGTGAGTTTGTATGCCGTATTTGAATTACGCAAGGTAAACCGCACCAATCTTACCATACTTACCTGGGCCGGACTGCGGGGAGGCATTTCCATTGCGATGGCACTTTCACTAAGACCGACCGTGTACCGGGAGATCATCCTCAGCTGTTGTTATTTCATCGTGATATTTTCTATCATTGTGCAGGGGCTAACGCTGAACAGGGTAGTGGATAAGGTGGTGGGAGCCGGTGAAACAAAATCAGCGTCCTGATATTTTTTATTGCACAGCATCTGTCTTTCTATCGGTTACATTCTTTATGATAAAAAAGAAAATGATCACAAATAAGATGCCTGCAGCGGCTTCTGCCAGCAGCATGTATTTACTGTTGTATTTATCATGTGCCCATCCGTCAAAGGCAGTCATGTAAACCACGGGCAGATTGCCCAATGAAGCCAATAAAGAATACTTAGTGGCTACATTCTTTTTTCCGATCGCAAACAAGATCACGGCAGTAAAAGCTGCATTGATCATGCCGATACCAAAAGTGTAGGAGAGCACACCGGCAATATAAACGTTGGGTTGCATCGGTGATAGCGCCATTACAACTGTAACAAGTGCACAAACGATGCCGCTGCCCAAATAGCCTACCCATTTCCCCCAGCGGTCGATGATAAAACCACCGGTTACACATCCTACAGCGCTTACAAAGCCGCTCAGGACGCCGGTTACAAGTGCAACGGTATCTGCACCGGTATGCCAGTCTGTTGCAATGGCCGACCAGAGATTGGCTGCAGCACCTGAACCAATGGGAGAGATGATCAATACAATTACCAGCAACGCCACCGGTACCTTCAGCATGGCGATGATATCTTTACCCATGTCTGCCAGTTCAGTGGCGATGGTCTTGCCTTTCTCACGGGGCACATCCTTTATCAGCAGTATCACCAGCGCAAAAAATACGGAGGCTACACTCAGCACAATACCGGCAACGGGTACACTATAATGTGTAGAAAGCCAGAGCCCTGCACCACCACCGGCACCCACTCCCACGAGGCTGCCTGCCTGGAACCAGCCCGATGCATTTCCTTTTTGATTTTCTTTGATGCATTTGGCCATGAAACCGCTGATGGGCAGCAGCATAAAAGTGCCGCCTACCTGTGAAAGAAATACAACGACAGAAAGTAATACCTGTTCTTTCGCATCAAAGGAATGGAAACAAAGAAAGAGCAGGGCGGCGCAGCAAAAGATCAAACTGATGTAAAACCATTTCTTCAAACTCAGTGAAATATCAACGATGGGGCCCCATATAAACCGCCAGAGGTTTGCCGAAAAGCCTACTGCAACAACAGCCGCAGCCTGTGCTACAGAAAACCCATGCTGCGTAAGCAGGTAAGGCAATGCCACCGTTACAAAGCCCTGGCTGAGGCCGGCAGGAAGCGTAAGAAAGAATATGTAAAAGGGTTTGATGTATTGCTGATCAGTATTCATCTAATGCCTTTAATGGTGAATGTTTATTTGTAACTGGTTGTGCTGCGCTGCTCAGCCATCAAAGGAAAATAAAAATATCCTTGAAGATAATAAGTTAAAGCAATGATGCCGCTGCATTAACAGAATAATTGCCCGGCTATTTAATAAGAGGATCGGAAAATATTATGAAAGGGGGGACGGAATGAAAGAGGATTGCAAAAAGGTCAATTGTAAAGCCAGTGGTTAGGCTGTTTTTTTACCCAAAACTGCTGTTCTGAAAAAATAACGCCAGGGCATAAAGATCGCTGGCAGGATCACAAAGATGAACACGGTGGCCGTGTATTCGGCATCAGAACCTGCCAATTCATTTTTCTTCCACAAAGGATAAGCTACTACAAAAAGCCAGGCTGTTTTATATACAATTTCAAGCAGCACTACCGGCAGCATTTTAAGCGGCCTGATAATACCGATCCATGAAACAGCACCATAAGCCAGCCATACACACCAGGCAACTGCATCGGTAACTTCCCAGGGACCTTTGTGATGAAGAATGTGTATCCACGAATCATAACTCAGGAATACAAACATCAGGGCGAACAATAAACGCAGGCCATAGATGTTTATTCGGGCAACACCTTCGTAGTGTTCGTAATCTCTTTTGAAAATATTCATGGCTTTTTTCTTTTAAAACGTATAACAGGGAGTTAAGTTACTGCTATCGCATTATATTTTTTTGTATTTTCTTATGTCACTGCTTTTGCCCCACAGGAAACCTGCCAGCGGGTATGTTGCCGGCCTTTGATTTCTTCTCTGCTCATTGCGATGCCTGTAATAATTGCCGGTTGACGGGCAGTTGAGTATGGATAGGCTTTACCAATTTAAAAAATGGTGGAAATACAGCGGCGCTCAAAAGAAATAACGGTGATACCACGGGTTGCTGCCCATGGGCAGGCGGATAGGAGTGTAAAGCGCGGTGAGGATGGGTGTGCTGGCCTGCGCCGGACTTGCAACGGATAGCCGCTGCTGCTGCTGATTTGCTTACTGCTGTCCATTGCCCCTTAGAGCCGGAAAGGCTGTGCAATTTTCAACGCAAATCGAACCGTAAAATCCACCAAAATCAACTACCTTCGCCCCCTTATAAAAACGGATACTGACGGAATGAAGAACATCAGAAATTTTTGCATCATTGCTCATATTGACCACGGAAAGAGTACACTGGCCGACCGCCTGCTGGAATTTACCCATACCATTGGCGAAAGGGACATGCAGGCGCAGGTGCTGGATGATATGGACCTGGAAAGGGAAAAGGGCATTACCATTAAAAGCCACGCCATACAGATCAACTATAAATGGGAGGGTGTTGAATATGTGCTGAACCTGATCGATACGCCGGGCCACGTGGATTTCAGCTACGAAGTGAGCCGTGCGCTGGCCGCCTGCGAAGGTGCCCTGCTGCTGGTGGATGCCAGCCAGGGGATACAGGCACAAACCATCAGTAACCTTTACCTGGCCATTGAAAATAACCTGGAGATCATTCCCGTGATCAATAAAATTGATATGGACGGGGCCATGATACCGGAAGTGACCGACCAGATCGTTGAACTGATCGGCTGCAAACCGGAAGATATTTTGCTGGCAAGCGGCAAAAGCGGTATTGGGATTGAAGAGATACTAACGGCCATCATTGCACGCATTCCTGCCCCCACCGGCGATGTGGATGCACCGCTGCAGGCATTGATATTTGACAGTGTATTCAACTCTTTCAGGGGCATTATTGTTTACTACCGCATTTTTAACGGTACGCTTAAAAAAGGTGATAAGATCAAGTTCAGCAATACCGGTTTGGAATATGGCGTTGATGAAGTGGGCATATTAAAGCTGGGCATGGAAGCCAAGAATGAAGTAAGGGCAGGAGATGTAGGTTATATTATTACTGGTATTAAAAATGCCAAAGAGGTAAAAGTAGGTGATACCATTACCACCACCGTTAACCCCTGTAAGGAAAGCATTGTTGGTTTTGAAGATGTGAAGCCGATGGTGTTTGCAGGCATCTTCCCGGTAGAAACGGATGCGTTTGAAGAATTGCGTGATTGCATGGATAAACTGCAGTTGAATGATGCGTCCCTTACTTTTGAACTGGAAACATCGCAGGCACTGGGCTTTGGGTTCCGTTGCGGATTCCTTGGCATGCTGCACATGGAAATTATACAGGAGCGGCTGGAAAGGGAGTTTAACCAAACGGTGATCACTACGGTACCAAACGTAAGTTTTGTGGCCACTACAGTAAAGAAGGAAGTGATCAAAGTGAACAACCCGACCGAAATGCCCGACCCCACCAGGATCGATCATATTGATGAACCTTTTATCAAGGCGCAGATCATTACCAAGCCGGAGTACATTGGCAATATCATGACGCTTTGCATTACCAAGCGTGGCATACTCACCCATCAAAGTTATTTAACCCCCACCAGGGTGGAGCTGAGTTTTGAAATGCCGCTGACCGAGATCGTATTTGACTTTTATGATAAGCTGAAAAGCATGACACGAGGGTATGCGTCCTTCGATTATCACCCGCTGGAATATCGCCCCAGTGATATTGTGAAGATGGATATTTTGCTGAATGGTGAAAAAGTAGATGCGCTGAGCGCCCTGATCCACCGTGGAAGGGCACACGAATTTGGCCGCAAGCTTTGCGAAAAATTAAAAGAGTTGCTGCCCAAACAGCAGTTCCAGATCGCCATACAGGCGGCCATCGGCGCTAAAGTGGTGGCGAGGGAGAACATCAGCGCTATGCGGAAGGATGTAACCGCCAAATGTTATGGTGGTGATATCAGCCGTAAACGCAAGCTGCTGGAGAAACAGAAGGAAGGTAAAAAAAGAATGAAGCAGATCGGTAATGTGGAAGTGCCGCAGGAAGCGTTTTTGGCGGTGCTGAAGCTGAATGATTAGGGAATTGATTAGTGATAAGTGATGAGTGATAAGTTATCGGTGATCGGTAATAGGTCGAAAGTTTGTACTTAGCAGTGATCAGAAAATAATAGAAAATGGCGCCACTTGCGGCGCCATTTTTTTACAGGTTGATGGAGGGCTGATCATTGCAATCCGTAGAATCTTTTACTTTTATTTCCGTTACCAGCGCATCGTTGGTCACCAGTGTATCCAGTTGTTTAAATACCATGCCGGTCAATATGCTGCTGCCATTTGTCTCATTGTTGTTACTGCCGGTATCTGCAGCCGGCGCTGCAGGGCTGTCTTCATTTGTTGAAAATGTGATGCCCGTTGTGGTTTTGCATTCAGGTTTTACTACGGTGGTGGAATCATAGTGTATCACCATTCCGCCTACATAACCATTCCATTTTGGAATGCTGTCTTTCTTTACAACAGCACTCTCACCGGTAAGAGGTTGTGCGATTTCAACTTCACCCCTGGTAATGCTGGTATCGCATGAAAAGAGCATGCTGCTGAATGCCAGCAGGCAGGCAGCCAGGAATTTTTTCCAGCCTGCTATTCGCCGGATAAAAATATCCGGGGGTAATTCGATGGTAATTCTGCCCAACTGTTCCGCCTTAAAGCGTCCGCAGGTTGATTGGTCCTGGTTACGGTTGAGGAAGAAATGCTGCACTTCACTGTCTGTCATCGACGTAAAATCGACTACTGTTTTTGCACATACATTGCAGTGGCGGCCCTGGGTATTGGGAGTCATTTCATCCCAGTTCTCATAACATGGTTTGGGAATGCTGATCTTGAGCATGGCAGGAATTTTAAGGGTGATGTTTGTGGATGTTAATTTAGTAAATCATCCTGTAGCCTGCCTTTGCGGTACCAGTAAAAAAGCGATCTTAACTTTTAATTACAGTTTGCCTGCTGCCGTTTTGGCTGCGCCTTCAACTTATAGCATTGCGTTATCTGTTTCAATTTCTTTCAACAGGGTTTCTGCCTGTTGCAGGGAATGCTTGTAATAGCGTTTTGCTAAACGTTCTGCAAATAGCTTAAACAGGTATCCTATTGGAAAAGCCAGGACCCAGTAATAATTGTCTTTTGTAATATTTTTTCCGTTCACCAGCACCGGCAATAAAACAACGGTGGCTACCAGTAATAAAAAGCCCAGCAGGAAGTTGAGCCGCTGCAGTTTCCAGAACTGTATCTTTTGCAGGGCGAACTGTTTCAACGCCTGTGTATGCGGCATTCCTGTGTTATGGCTGACGTTAAGCCTCTGCAGGCTCAGGAGGCCGATCACCGGCATCAGTAACAGTAGTAGAACCGTAATGATCCCGATCCCCTGCAGGTACATCGCATCCAGCTTGCCGAAATTGAATAACACATAACCGGCAGCGCAAACACACACGAGGCTGCCAGCCCATTCAGCATACTTTATTTTTTTTATCATGATGGTGTATTCTTTTTGAGTGATGGCATCCATGATGCGGTTGGTTGATAGGGAGGCTGAATTTTTTGAGTTCACCGCATCCCATTCATTTTTGAGGTCCTGTAAGTCCATGGTTAATTATTGAGTGATTTTTCGTTTTAGTTTTTCCCTGATACGTGAGAGTCGTGTTCCAACATTCGATGGTGAAAGTCCGGTGATCTCTGCGATCTCTTCGTAGGACCTGTCTTCGAGGTACAGCATCAACAGACCTTTGTCAAGCAGGTTCAGATCCTGTATATGCCGCTGCAGGGTTTTTAGTTTTTCTTCGTACGCATCATCACCGACGGCATCAGGTGTATTCAGCAACTGCTCATCAATGGGAATGCTGCGAAGGTTCTTTTTATTTTTACGGAGGTGAAAGATGGCCACATTCATCGCCACCCGGTACATCCAGGTACTGAGGCTTGACTGCTGCTGAAAACTGTCGAATGATTTCCAGCAATTGTAAATGATCTCCTGCACCAGGTCGTCACGATCGTCTTTACTGTCGGTGTAAAATGCCGCTACCTTCGTGATCAGCCTTTGATGTTGCTGTATGGCCCCGATAAATCTTTCCTTTTTCTCCACTCCGGCTGGTTGTTGTTTCGTTAGTATTGTATTAGTGCAGGATCTGTAAAAAAAATCACAGGGAAGAAGATTTTTTTTTCAAATTACTTTAAGAATTCCTGACTGCAAGGAAAATGTATCTGTATCCGTAGTCAGTTCATGAAATAGACCTTTAAATAAAACAGGACTCTTGGCAATCTTTTTTATATTTATCTATTCAATCAAAACAGATGGATCCCAACATAATACTCATTGATAAATTTTATTTGGCTTTTCAGCACCGTGACTACGAACTAATGAACAGTTGTTACAGCGATGATATTGTTTTTTACGACCCGGTATTTGAATTGCTCCGGGGCGATGAGGTGAAGTATATGTGGGAAATGCTCTGCAAAAATGCCACTGATTTTTCGTTGCTCTACGACAGCATCACGGCGCTTGATCATGAATACTACACCTGCAACTGGGTGGCTACCTATACTTTTTCAAAGACAGGGCGCAAAGTGGTGAACCGCATCAAAGCGCACATGCGGTTGGAGAATGGCAAGATCGTTGAACACAGCGATGGTTTCAGCCTGCACAAATGGAGTGCACAGGCACTCGGTTTTACCGGGCAGTTACTGGGATGGAATTCTTTTTTTCAACGAAGGATCAAGAACCAGGCAAAAAGAAGGCTGGTGAAATTTATAGAAGCCAAACAGCAATAACCCGTACGGCTGTTTGCATTTTGAAAAAAGGAATTGTATTTTGTTGCTGATAAAGCCTCTATTTACCTAAAACCATTTTATCATGAATTCACTGCAACACCTTCACTGGCTGCCGGTATTACTGGGTGGCCTTGCTTATTTTATGCTGGGCGCTCTCTGGTATTCAAAATTACTGTTTGCCCCCAAATGGCTGGAGTACACAAAGATCGATGTGAACGATCCCGAAGCAAAAAAAGGAGTAGCCGTTATTTTCATTGGCTCCTTTGTATTGATGCTGCTTACCAGTTTTGCGATTGGCGTGCTGGCGTATAAGCTGCACATCACCGGCTGGATGCTGGGCGCTAAACTTGGATTGTTTACCGGCACTTTGCTGGGAACCACCGCCATCGCTATTTCTTACCTGTATGAGAAAAGGCCTTTTGGTTTGTATCTTATCAACGGTGGATATACCATTGTAGGGAGCATCATTGCAGGAATTATTATCTGCAGCATCTAATTACCATTCAATAACGGGCAGGTTGTTTGGCTTCTTGTTAAAACGGGCATGAAGCGCAACCTGCCCACTTTCTTTTTGCAGGATCAACCGGAAAGATTCGATATTGCGGATCGCCTTTGTTAGTTCCGCCGGGAAATATTTCAGCAGCGATGCCGGGATCTTTGTGAGCAGCACCTGCAGTAGAAAAATACCATTTACTTTACTGGCCGGCGCAATGACGGTATAATTATTTGATGTTAGTTCAAGTAAGTCCCCGGTTTTTTGGCTGCAATAAGATCTCACAAAGGGCAGGGGAGTAAACCATTCGCCGGCCGGCGTTTTTTCTAATTTGCCACTGTTTTTCCAGTATTGATACACATTGCCGGCATCCTTTCCCCTGGTCAAAAAATTGAACGCCGGTTCTTCCACGTTGTTGACCACCACTTTTTCCAGGGCATTAAAATTATCATCGTAAGTATAGGTCACGGCTGAATCTACTCTTGGAATGATCGCAGCAATATCCAGTTGATAGTTGTTATTACCGGGCAATAGCAACGAATCAATATTAAAATTCAACGCCCTTGAAATACCCGCCCTGGCCGTATCGGGCAGCAACGCATACAATTCTGGAGCAGGTTGTGTAAATGCAAGTGTACAGAGTGAACTGTCGCTGTAACTGAAATTATCTTCCCGGGAAATGTACTGTTTTTTGGGAGACAACAGGGCATCGATGGTGATGCCGGTTTTGCTGAAATTGGCTGTCAGCACAGCAGCCTGTTCCAGCAATTGATTGGCTGGCAGCAGCAGGGAAAAATGACTGGCCGCATCCACATTTTTTTGCAGTGTTGCTCCGGTGGCATATTCTTTTTTTTCAAAAAGCTCCCTGGCCACCTGGCGAATACATTGTTTGTTTTCTACCGATCCGTTGCCAAGCAACAGTTGCTCTCCATGCAAAATAAATTCCAGGCCGGTTGATGCAGAGAAGTATTCATCTGCACCCCGCTTTTCGAAATGAAATTGCTGCAACCCTTTTTCAAAGTCTTTCCGGTCATTTATCTCTGCTACGGTATACCAGGCATTGGCGGGCTGGTTGGCTGCATGAAAAATGAATACATAATCGGGCAGCTTTACCATATCATCCCAGCTCACTTTGTCTTTATCAGAAGAAAAAATAGAGCTGGTTTTCCATTGTGATGGGGTGGTAATAAAATTCCAGATGAGCGTATTCGTCACTCTTTTTACATCAATGGCAACAATATAGTCGGCGTTTTTTGAAACACCCGTATTGTTCCATGTTTTATAAAAAAACTTGTAGTAGCCCAACAGCAGCAGGCTGCAAAGCAGTATAAAGGCCCATTTCTTTTTGTTCATGCAGGAAACGTCAATGGTGAATCCGTGAATAGTGAATCGTCAATCATCAATAGTGAATCGTCAATAGTGAATCGAACAAATAATCAATAAGGCCTCAATTGTAACTTATCACTCAAAACTTATAACCCATAACTCAAAACTCATAACTCAAAATTCATAACTCAAAACTCAAAATTTATAACTCCTCTAGTCCACCTTCTTCTCCCTTTCCAGTTTGTCTTTTTCCATGATATCATTAATAGCGTCGATCATGTTAAAGAAAAATTCGAGACTGTTGGTATGGTTGCCGGTAATGTTCATGATGGTAGTGCCCTGCATCATTCCGTCTTTCAGGCCGCCGGTCATCTCTACATCGCCCATGTTCTCTTCCAGATAGCTACTTACTTTTTTACTGAGGTCCGTACTCATTTGCGTGCTGAGCTGCTGAACCAGTTTCTTTGAGTTGATCTTCATGTACACATTGTTGCCAAGCACGCTGTTTTTCGTAGCTGCATCCAGCGTATAGCCCTTATTGCTGAGCTGCATGTCGATCACTTCTCTGGAGGTGGTCACAATGGCCTTACCCTCTTTCACCATAAAATATAAACTGTTGAGTGCATATTTTCCGCTGTCAAAAACCAGTTCATAATAGCCGCCCCGGTCATTGTAATTGTACCGGTCTTTTTTAGCATATTTCAACGGCAGCTTAGCCAACTTCTGCATAAAGCCTTCTTTCTTCGTTTCCAGTACAAACGTAAAATCCGGTGACAATTCATCTTTTGTTTTCTGTACTTCGGTTCCTTTAAAATTATCATCGTACACGTAATCTGTATAGGTCACTTTTTTTGTCTTCATATTGTGCAGCACCATTACCATGTTGCCGGGCATGAGTTCTGCAATGGCTTTTTCATCAATGATCATTTCAAACAGGTCCATGTACACATCAACCACATCGCTGTATTCGTTGATATAGGGAGTGCTGTTTAAATATTGGCGGATGAGTTTGTAATAATAGTTTGCCATCGCTTCCGTATTGATGGAGCCGGAAATGCAGGCGATGTTATCAGGATTGATAAAGCCGGCCAATGCCTCACTTTGTTTGCTGTTGTACACTGCTTTACCCAATGCAGCGATCTGTTCGTCGGGCGAGTACATTTTTTGTTCCAGCCGCATCCTTGTCTTTTCAAAAAAGATATTCAGCGAAGTCCGGAATCCTTTGTTCTCGTTTTCTTTAAAGTTTCGTGGCGACAATGCATTGTGAGTGATAGCGCCCCATCCTTTAAAAAAAGTTGCCCAGTATTGATTGAGCATATTGTCGTAGTTGAGCCAGATACTTACGTGAGCAGCCGGATCAACCACTTTTTTGTAAGACAGTTCCGTTTCTATAGAAGCAGTTTTTGTGTTGAAAACGCCGTTGATGATACTGTCTGATATCGCCAATTGTTTTGCAGCGGAATGTTTTTCCTGTTCTTTGTACCAGGCTTCTCTCCTGGCTTCAGCTACACTGTCCTCATGACTCATGTGGTATTCTGTCACTTCTTCTGCCGCAACTTCTTCTTCAACAGGAGCTGGTTTGTGTTTTTTGGGAGATCTTTTTTGCGCTCCTTTTTTTGAAGGTCGTGTAGCAGCCGGTTTCTTTTTACCAGGCACCTGTTTGTGAGCCTTTGGCTGAACAGGTCTTTTTTCTACGGCAGGTGGCGCTATTTCAATATCTTCTACCGGCGCAGCCACTGTATCAGCTACTGCTACGGGAACAGCTGCCGTATCTGCAACAGAATACTCAGAATAGTATTTTGTTTTATAATTGGTATAAACGAACACCGCCTGTTTATCATTCCATCCCAAAAAAGTATTTTTCGACATAGAAATAAATTCATAGCCATTCTTTTTTTCGGGCCTCATTTCCGCATGATAGTTGGCCTGCACCAATTGTAAGAACTGGTTGGTATTTTTCAGGTTGACCAGGCTTACAAAACTCATGGCAGAATCATCCATCAGCACATATTGGAACACATCTTTTTCAAAATCAATGCCGGTACCTTCCAATGAAGTAAGACTGTCGATCTTCAGTGCTTTGAAGAGGTTATTCTTTACAAAATTGTAGCTGTCCAGTTTTTTCACCGGCACATTCTTAGAGAAATTTTCGCCGGAATACCGGATCACCAGCGAAGCATTGGCCGGCACATTGTTCACAGAGCTTTGTGCCGTTACTGTCATCAGGGCAGCACAGGTAAAAATGACACTGGTAATAAATCTTTTCATCTGATTATTTTGAAAGGGTGATTTTATTTTCGACTGTTTTTTTACTGGTAATGATATCGAGGGCATTCAGCTTAAGCATCACCGCTTTTTTGTTGGCAGCCGTTTTACTTTCTTTGTTGCTGGCTGCGGCAATATTGTTCTCAAACCGGAAGATACCCGTATAACCCGCCGTGGCAAATACTTCCCGGTCGGCGTTGCTGAGTTGCTGGTATTCGTCTTTAAGGGAAAATTTATTCAGCCTGCTGAATGTACCTGTTGCAGCATCGTATTCATAATTCTTTTCAATGCCGGGCTTGCGGCTCTTTTCTTTGTCAGCAATATTTTTAACTGCATTGTTAAGGCTGTTTACACTGGCGAAACTGCAGTTGAGGGTAACAATAAAATTATCGAAGTCAATAGTCGTTTTCACATTGCTGATGCCGCCTGTTTTTTTAATGCTGCTTTCGATGCCGGCAACTTTTTGGGTGATCTGTTCTTTGCTGGGTACATCATGGCCATTCACGGTCTTCATTTTCATAATGGAGTTGATCTTCGTCTTGCTCTTGCTAAGATTGAGCACCAGTTGAAAATTACCGGTGCCATCCTGCTTCACAAAAACCTGCTCAATAATTTCAAAACAACTTTGCAACAGCAGCACACTGCTCAGGGCCAAAGCATAAAATATCTTTTTCAACCGATGTATTTTGGGCGTAAAACTACCGGTTTTTACAATTCAAAACTAAAAGGATCAGATTTAGAGTATTCGCTATCGTCTGCTATGCCCTGGCACAACCATGGGCGGATAATTTTTACAGGCACCCTGGGTTTTCGATGCTTTTTATACCAACATTCCTGTACCTTCAATTTTGGCTGTCTTTAAGCCGTTGCTAACTGCAGAATACTAAAATATCCATCCTTTCAAAAATTATTTACGTACCCCGGAATCGGTTCGATGGTTTCAGGTTGTCGGCTAATACAAATTAAGTACTAACTGCCAGCGCTCAATTTCCTATTTTCAAAATCGAGAATCAGCAGGTGCTGTATTAAATTATCCCGTATGATCAGAAAAATTTTATTGATGCTGGTAGCAGCGCAGCTCCTTTGTAATATTGTGAACGCACAGGCGGAGTTTCAGTTCACCAGTTTTAATACGACCAATACGCCTGCCTTTGGCGGCAATAATTTTAAGACGGTGGCGGTAAGCCGCACCGGGCAAATATGGGCAGGCTCTCAATACCAGGGGCTGGTAAAATACGACCCGGCCACTGCATCCTGGTCGGCCTCGCCGGATCTGACCAATGTTTTTTGTGCCGATATCAAGGCAGACAGGCTGGAAGGAGTATGGATCGCACAGGCAGGCACATCGGGCTTGGTGGGCGGTGGTTCAAATATCGCCGGCGGCGCAAACAATTACCCAGGCACCACTTTTGCAAACATGGGATTTTACAGTATTACCAGCGGGGGAGGACTTACATCAAGAAATGCCAGGTCTGTATGGCTGGATAAATACCACAATGGTCCGGATGGAAAGCAACGGGTATGGGTTGCCCAGGGTACTTACATCACTTCCAATACCACCACCGCCGGCGGCATTTCTGTAGGCCTTAATCTTTCGCAGAATTATTTTACCAAAGTGTACCAGGGGCTGCAGGTTACGCCCTGGGTAACGGCTCCCAATGCAGGCACGCCGAGTTGTTTGGCCGTGGCAGGTAACCGCAATGAAGTGTGGGTATTTGCAGCCACTAATTTTGGAAGGAGCCAGTTGTTGCGGTATCGTTCAGAAGGCGCACCGGGTACTTTTCTCGGGGTGTACGATTATACCAACACAGCAGTATTGAGCAGTGGCTTCCGGGCCAATGCATTGTATTTTGATGATCAAAACCGTGGCTGGATCGGGTTGAGCAGCGGCGGCATTATTATCAAAAGCGGGAGTGTATGGCACACGATGAATGATGCATCGGTGATAGCACCCGGTGCAGTGGTGAACCCCAATGCCATTACCAGCGACCAGAACGGGTATGTATACATTGGCACCAGTGCCGGCCTGGTAGTGTATCGTGGAGGGCCACTTGATTCTGCAAGTTCTTATCGTAAAATAACTACTGCAGACGGGCTTCCCGGTAACAATATCAACGGCATTGCCACAGATACCATTGGCAAGCGCATGATACTCGCCCATGACGCTGGTATCACGTTCATGAAATACAATAAAAAAGTAGATGCCATGCTTGACTGGGATTATAGTTTTCCAAAACCTGAAATCAAACCTACGGGTGTAGTGGCCGATGGTACCTCCCGGCTGTTCATTAAAGTAAAACGTTCCGAAAACAACAGCAACCCGATCAAGAAAATTACGGTGGCCATTAAAAACCTTGCTAACAACGCAGCCTCGATGGTGGGTAAATTAAAAGTTGCCAGCACTGTAACCCAATACAGCAACGAAGCCAATACAGGCACTGCAATGGAAGTGAGCAGAACGGATTCAACCCCTTCGGGAGATTTCAATTTTTGGTATGTGGCGCCCGAGGATTTTTCAAGGGATTCATTGAGCAGGGAAGCCGGACTTAATGAAAGAGAAGACTCTGTAAAAGTAAAAGTGACCTATAACGACAATACAGAAGATTCGACTTACCTGCCCGTAAAGATACAGCGCCCGCCCGTGGTTTTCAGCGGCATGTTTGGCGGGATAAAAACGATGGTGGATAAAATGCTGTTGTCAAACGGAAAGTTGCTCATCTCCAGCGATGTCCTCAGCAATATTGCAAAAATTGAAATGAACCAGATATCAGGTCTGTTGGGAAATGTAAGCAGGTTGATAGATGGCGACCTGCTGCAGAACGATGATAAGGCCAACTCACTGCAGGGCATACTCGAAGGGGTAAGAAAACTGGGAATCGCTGCCAGCAAGGTAGACATGGTGGCACACGGTGTTTCCGGCAACGTGGTAAGAGCTGCGCTGGAAGTTAAGAAAGAAAAATACCTGGCCGACGGAAATTTCACCTTCAATAATTATGGAAAAGGGTTCATCAATAAATTCATCAGCATTGCGGTACCGCACAATGGTACGCCGCTGTTTGATCTTGTAAATACCATGACGCCAAGGATAAATGAACTCACGGCGAAAATAATTGCTGATGTATTAAAGAAAGACCCTGCCGGTGGCCTGCTTCCGTACGCATTTATCAAACTACGGGATTCTGTACTGGGGCCCATAAAAGAACTGCTTGAAAAAGCATCGGTAGATTCTCCGCTGATAAAGCTGCCGGTTACCAATGTAAAAAATCACCTGCTGGTGGTGGATGCAGATGCCACTCCGGCCAAAGTGGAGGCCGCCAATACTTTCCATAGTAGTGGTCATGGCTTATTCGGTACGCTCATCAGCAGTCTTACCATGATCCTCAGGGACAACGCATCGCCGCTTTTTAAAGACAGTCTTACTAATTTATTTTCGTCTGTTAATTCGGAGGCATTCAAATTATTAAAGGGCCTCGATATTTTTTCCAACATCAAGGGCTTTCCCAACTTCAGCAGTGACGGTGATTTGGTGGTGCCTGTAGCCAGCCAGGCAGCTGGCCAAACCGGCGGTCTTTTTTCTAACATTACCAAAATAACGGGCCCTATTTTGAACCAACTTGTACACGATAGTGTGCTGCTGAATCCACGTGTGTCAGACATTATTTCACAAGTACTCAACTCCAGTATCTCAGGAAATGTTTTCAGCAATACCATCCCCGCAAACAATACGGTGAGCCCCATCCAGAACCTGGCGGACAAAGCAACCAAAGTATTTTATGATACCAGCAAGATCGTTACCGATGAACGGGAAGTGCTGAACAATGGCAGCTTCCGGCCATTGCCCGGCAACAGCCCGAGAATATTGACCATTTCAAATGATACCACCATCCGCCTCAAATTCAGGGTAAAGGATACGGCCAAATTGCAGTATGTATTCGTGCATTTCCAGGATACCATGTACACCACTACTTCCCGGCAGCGAAACCAGGAGATCATGCTCCGGATAAAAAAGAATTTCCTGTATTCCGGCCTGCAGGAACTGATGGCGGTAGGCGTGTATGAAACGGCTGACAGTGTTTTATATCATGCTGATACCATCAATACGTATATTTCGGCGCCGGATTCCGTACAGGACTTTCGTGTAACTACTAATGAAGTTGATCTTTTTGATGGCATTCCCTTTTAACCTTCCTACGAAGTAAAGATCAAAGGAGAATGGAAGCCCCTGCCGGCATCCGATAGTCTTGTTCACATCAGCATTGAAAATTTGACGGTGCTGGCTTATGATACCAGCCGCTATGCATTTGATGCAACGGGTGATGGCTTTTCGAGGGGCTACTTCAGTTATAAGAATTTTAAAGACACGGTATCAATGAACTGCCTTCTGCCCCAAAATGTTACGGCTGTTAACAGGACTGTAGCCAGCGGAAATTTCAAAGATGCTTCCACCTGGAGCAAAGGAAGGCCACCGCTGCCTGGCGACTCTGTGATCATTTCCGCATCACATGCTGTGGTACTTGATACTACTGCACGGATACGTTCGTTGCGGATCGACAGCCTTGGTACACTTACCTTGAACAATGCAGCGAGGCAATTACAATTGGGAGATGCGGAAGACGGCGATTTTATGGTTGATAATTATGGCACACTCAATATCAGCAATGGTCAGCTAACAGTAAAAGGAAGGGTAAAATTAAATCGTGGAAGCCGCTTTAACATGAGCGGTGGTACACTCGTAGTGGACGGAAACACCGGTAATACGGTTACCAGTCTTCAAAATGGCCTGTTCTTATTTGAAGCAGCGCCGCAGCTGCTCTCCTTTGCTTTTACCGGTGGTACCCTGCAGATCATTGATCCGCCACTGGGTGTTTCCAGCCAGGCCATCAATTGTCCTTACAATTTTGGGATCAACAGCATACTGGTATTGGGTAACGGCATCTCACTAACGGCAAGCAATAGCCCGGGAGGATTTGGCGGCAATGGTTTTCCACCCGTGATTGGCAGGTTGGTGCTGGATGCAGGAACCACTGCCGGTAACCGCCAGTTAACGGTTACAAAACCACTGAATGTAAAGGGATCATTTGAGATCAGGACCGGAAGTAATGTAAGCCTGCAATCTGAAGTAAGGGTTACGCAATAAGAATTTCATCACTGCTGTCAATATTTGGCCGGGGTTCATTATATTTAGAGAACTTTAACTTCTTTAAATCTAAATGAGATTTATTTTACCAAAAATACCTGCGGCACAGATCTTCACTCTTTGCACAATCCTGTGGCTGGCAACGTTGCCTGTTGCATTATTTGCGCAGGCACCGGCCAATGATGATTGCAGCAATGCCATCATCATACCCATACCGGCAGGTGGTTTTGGTACCGGTATTTTTGCTGCGCCACAAACAGATATCAGTAATGCTACCGTGCAACCCGGAGAAAATTATGCACCTGCATTATTTGTAGCCGGTCTTGATAAAAAATCGGCCTGGTACAAGTTCAGTATTCCAACCAACCGGGCTGTCAGGGTTACTTTGTCTCAGCCAGGTATTGCTATCACTGCCGGGGACGCCGGTTTCACTGTATACCAGGCAAATGCCTGCCTGCCGGGCAGTATCAACATCAGCAGTAAATTAACACCCATCGTTACTTTTGGAAATACGTATCATCCCTGTGTTCCACCGGGCGATTACCTGGTACAGGTTTCTTCTGCACCTGGCGCCAATGGCCCGGTGAATGTAAGCATCGAAATTGCTGATCCACCGGGTGCATACGATCACCAGGCCCAGGCAGGAGATTTTGGTGTTATCTACAACTATGCCCATGCGATGGATTTTGATACAGAGTGCCAGTCGATTGATGATGCAGCCGAAGTCTGCAGCGGTATTGGCAATGCTGCTGACTACAATAAAACCGCCTGGTTCACTTTTACTACACCGCCTTATTTTGATTACATCATACTTACCCTGTCCGGCACCGGTACCCCGCTATATTTCCTGAATGGTGGAGCTGGTATGCTCAAAACCTTCGGCTACAATATTTACAAAGGCAATGTACACAGCACTCCGTACAATACGCTGCCCTTGATAAGTGGTTGCGATTCTTTGCAAACCGATGGCCGTACTGCAGGCACCAAAAAATACAATTGCAATGACCTTTTGCCCAACACTACTTACAGCATCCAGCTTTTTGTTCAGAAAGATTTTAAAGAAATACTAAGGCTGGGCCTGTTAACGGGCGGAACGGCTCCCACGGCAGCGCCACTACCGGTAACGGCTATGCCATCATCCAATAGGCTGGGAATATTGCCTGCTTCCCCCGGTGGTACAGGAAAATTGATGTATGATTATTTTGGATGCAACAGCCGGCACAGCGTTATTGCCTGTGATCCTGCGATCCCGGCTGCAGGCATTGACATCGGTGGCATTAATTACAGCCTCAGCAGCTTTGCAACATTTACGTTGCAGCAGGCGGCCGCCATTCGTTTTCGGGCCTCTATGACGATCTGTGGACCATCACCGGTTGTGAGGATCTTTAAACAATCCATCACGTCCAACTGTGCCGATCTTGATCCGGCAAACATTGTTGCCACGGCTTCCTACAATTCTACAGTGGAGTGCCTGGCCCCGGGCGATTATGTGCTGCAGGTATTGGGAACAGAAAAGCCGTTACCGGCCAGCGCCTTTACCTACATCGCTCCTGTAAATAATATAGACCAATGTTTTTTTGGAAACCTTGGAGGCAGGTATCAACTGGAAATGATGGTATACACCCGTCAAACCAACAGTAATTATACATTGAAAGCCTTTGGTGAATTCGACGGCATCAACCGGGTAGGAGCTGTGCAGCAGCCATTGGTGAGCGGTGTTGACTATCTTTCATCGCCGGATACCATCGGGTGTACATCAACACTCAGGCCATGGGATACCACCTGTTATCCTTTGAATGATAAAGTGATCTACCGGCAGTTCAATGTGGCAGACAGCGGCACCGTTGGTTTTTCTACCATGCTCTATTCAATCAACACTACCTTACGGTACCGCTTATACGCTGGTGATGCCAATGCGCTTGCTACCGCACAGGGCGTTTACCTCTTCCCGGATAAGGTAAACAATATTGTACCCAAATCACTTTGCATCGATGGCTATACTACTTTATGCAATAACAAAACAGTATGTGTGCTGCCGGGTACCTATACTCTTGCTACGATGGCATCGAATGCGGATGTGGGTAAGGCTGACAGGCCAACCATCACTTTCGAAAAAACCAGGACAAAGCACAGTAGCCCCTTAACTGCCCAGGATCTGGGAAACATTATTGACACCCTCGGACCCAACGGGGGAGTAAAAATATCAGATGCTGATTACTGGAGTTGTGAAGACAATGCGGTACCCATCAACGGCTTTGTACCATGTACCTGGGGCGGCTCACCTGCAACCAAAGCGATCTACCGGCAGTTTTACCTGAAAGAAGATGCCGTTGTAAAAATTGCCAATACGGTTTATCCCGGTTGCAATGAATATGCTTACGGATACAAAACATTGTTCTATGGAAAAGCCACTGACGGCCTTGCTGGATTATCAGCCGTTGGCTATCCATGGACCTGTTTTAATAATGCTCAAACAGCCAATAATTGTACCCCTTTAACCGCAGGATGGTACACGGTAGTGAGTTATGGTACAGGACCTGATTATGACGATCCGCTGAGTTTGCTCAATATCGGCGGGCGGTATAACAGTCATGTCAGTTACAGGGACGAGTTCGAAATCACGATCGTACCCACCTGCAAAGGACCGCAATTCAACAGGCCTTATAAGGCTTCTGTAGATGCCGGCAACCAGCCTCATCTTATAGAATGGGCCGACAGGGCAGGAGGTACGGCTGCCTATCCAAGAACGGACACTACCTATTCTTTACCTGCTGAATATTTTAACTGCACGCTTGATACACCTTTTTCCAATCATCCCATACGGGCATGTGATGTATCTGCTAACAGGGTAGCATACTGGGTTTTCAAAACTACGCAGGTGAGTTTTCTGCAGATCAATACGGGCTCCTTCGTTTGCGCCCTGTACGACAAAGATGTTAGAACAGATTCACTGCAGTTCGTCAATGCCGTACCCATACAGCAGTGCGGCAATATGCCGGGCTTTGTACAGTTTTGCTCTTTTCAACCAGGCACTTACACGCTCGTGCTGTTTGCAAAAGATATCAATAGCTGCAGTAAAATTGCTCCCCAGATTTTTATCGACAAGATCGGGTACTCCCGGTTTGATTATGCTGCCAATGCCTATGATTTTGGTGTGGTGCAGGCAGACAGTGTGTACTACAACGGAAAGCAGGGCGATGTGAATCCGTTGAATGCATCCAGGGCTCCCAGCAATGATTTTTTCTATTGCACTACCGGTGCTTTTTCAACAGATCCAGCCAATGCCGTTTGTTATGCGGTGATCAATCCCACGGTGTACAATACCGGTATCAATAAACCAATGTATGATTCTGCTTTTCCTGCTACCGGTGATATAGCAAGGAGAAATCTCTGGTACACATTTGTCGCAGCGAATCCGGGCACCGTAAAAGTGAAGGTGGAAGCCAAAACCAATGGCAGGCTCCTGCAGCCAAAGTTTGCGGTGTTCCGGAGCGATGTTGATGCGAGTCTTCCTTTCAGCACCGTAGTGGCCAATGGCGAAGTAGATTCCACCAATGCACAGGGCCTGAGTTTTGTTGCCAGCAATCCTTTGTTTTACCCTTTTCATTGTTTCAACACACTCAACAATATTTCTTTTTACCGTGATCCCTGCGGCTCTGTTCCGAGCCGTTATTATGTATTGGTTGAAAATGTAAATGCCAATCCCGTTGAACCCGGCGGGCAGTTGCCCAATACCCAGGTGGAGGTATCGGTATTGATAGATTCTGTGGGCCAGGCATCCACTAAATTTGATCATCACTACCAGGCATCTGATTTTGGAAATGTGGGTCCGGGTATTCACAGGGGTACCACAGATAGTTATGCCTGCGCTTCCAGGGATGCCACCGACCCTGTTCTCAATGGATATCCAACCTGTGTAAAAACACTTTGGTATAAATTCAGTACCAATATTACCGGTAACGTTCGGTACCGCATTGCGGTGAATGGAGTGAATCGTTACACTGCAGATCATGTACAATTACTGAAAGAAACGATTCCCGGCGATTCTACGGTAAATGGATTAAAGATCCAGCCATTTGCCAACGTGAGTGGCACAGGTGGCTTATGGGCGCAAAGTTGTGTAGCACCGGGTACTTATTATCTCCTGCTTACAGGCTGCGGAAGGGTGGATGAATTTGAATATCCCGAGATAGAACTGATAGAAGCGGAAGGTGATTTTTGCAGCAGGGCGGTGCCGGCATCCATCGCTGGTCCCGGTTCAGTTACTGCAAGCCTGCTGGTGAATTGTCATACGATCGGTACCGACTATGGTGAATTTGGCTCGCAACTCACCTGCCCGCCCAATGCCAATACGGCCGAATACAAAAGCAGTTGGTTCAGGATGGATATCGGCGGAACAGATACGCTGGATGTAACAACTTTTTTGCAGGAAAATACCAATGCTGCCAGCAGCGATATCAAGTACCGGCTGATGACAGGCGACTGCGGTGCAATGCAGGAACAGAGTTGTGTGCTGGATGCACTAACACAAAATACTTACCAGTGCCTGGTACCGGGTCAGAGTTATTTTGTGCAGGTATTTACACCCATCGTTAAAAACACAGTGGCCGTAACCGGGGCCATCATCCTGCAGTTGAATGCCGTGGTGCATGCTGACACCTGCTCGGCACCGGTCAATTGTCTTGCATCGGCAAACTTTCTTACGCAGTTTGATTGTACCCGGGACGATTCGGTGAAATTCCTGAATTTCTCCACTTACGGTACCAATATTAATTATCAATGGGATTTTGGATACAATGGACAAAGCTCCGCCGGCGTTGCTCCTTCCTTCTTTTATCCTGCTTTGCCTGCTGATGAAACTTATACAGTTAAACTAACGGTAACGAATACCAGTTGTGGAAAAAAAGATTCTGTTACCAGGACAGTCACCATACCCGGCAGGCCATACGTGAACCTCGGTGCAGATATAGTAGAATGCAACAGCTCCGCAGCCCCTGTAAAACTAAGGGCAACTTCCCAGGCAGGTGCAACCTATTTATGGCAGAACAACAGTACCGCAGATACGCTGTTTGTGACAGCTTCAGGAAATAAAAATTACTGGGTCACGGTCAGTTACAACGGCTGCAGCAGCAGCGACAGTATCCGCATATTGCGAAGCCCGATCACCGCAAGGCCATTGCAGCAGCTAACACTTTGTACAGATTCCGTGCTGGTAGATGTACGCCGTGGCCTGGGCGAAACGTACCGGTGGAATACCGGTGCCACCACACGTTCCATCTATGTAAGTGCCCCTGGTTTTTACTGGGCCGATATCAGTTATTTTGATTGCGTATACCGGGATTCTTTTGAAGTAAGCAAGGTGACCGCTGCACTTCCGTTGGGCAACGACAGTACCGTATGTTTGGCGAACGGTGGGTATGTACTGCATGGCAAAACCCCGGGAGCCACCGCTTATCTCTGGCAAAACAACAGTACTGCAGATTCGATTTTGGTAACTACTCCCGGGCAGTACCGGGTAAATATCAGTTTTGGTAATTGTGTCCTTAAAGACACAGTGAATATAGTGGGGTATCCTGCACCGTTATTTGAAACCATTGATACCAGTATCTGTTACGGCAATTCTTTACTGTTGCCATGGGGCGTCCTGGTGAGCGCAGCCGGCACTTACAGGGATACCGCACACTACCCGGGAGGTTGCGACAGTTTGATACGGCGGGTGGATGTATCCGTAAAAGCCGGCCCTCACATCGGCAGTGATACTATTTTTTGCTCACTTCAAAATGGGTTTGTACTGAATGCCACAACTGCCGGAGCGCTTTCCTATACCTGGCAGGATGGTGATACGAATGCGGTGTACACTGTTACTGCACCTGGATCCTATGCAGTGCAGGTGAATGTTGGATCCTGCGTGGCTGCTGATACCATCGATATTCGCCTGCAGCCCCCGCCCGTTACAAGGATATTAAAAGATACCAGCATTTGTGACGGAGCAGGTATACTGCTTCCCTGGGGATTGCTGGCGCAGCAGGCCGGCACTTACGGGGATACACTGCAATCATCCGGTGGATGCGATAGTGTGATCAACCTCTATATCATTCACCTGAATGCCAGGCCGGCATTGGGTTTAGACCGGGCAGCCAGCACCTGCAGCGGCGTACCCCTTGATCTGACCAGCTATTTCAATACAGATTCGCTGAGTACAGCATGGAGCATCAACAATGTAACGGTTGCTGATCCTTTGGCCGTAGATGTGCCGGGTAGCTACCGTTTGATCGTTACTAACGCCAACGGATGTACTGATACAGCAACCCTGGCTGTAACGGTAAGCAGTAAACCGGTTTTGGGGAATGACACATCGTTCAGTATCTGCAGCGGGAATTCTTTTAACCTCGAAAATATTTATACTACAACCGGCCTCAGCAGCAACTGGACCCTGAACAATGTGGTGGTTTCAACAGCTTCGGCAGTTACCGCTGCAGGCAATTACCGGCTGATCGCAACCTCCTCCGCAGGTTGTGCGGACACTGCAACTGTTTCAATCAGTGTGATCCTGAAGCCTAACCTTATAGTACATGATCCGGCAACTGTTTGCCAGCCGAATACGGTTGATCTCACCGCTTCAACCATTACAGCCGGGTCCACACCCGGCCTGGGTTTTACTTACTGGAAAGATTCGATGGCCAGTATTGCGTACAGCAATGCAGCAGTTGCCACCGACGGCCGTTATTATATCAAAGCCACCATGCCATTCGGTTGCTTTTCTATTCAACCGGTGCTGGTAAGCCGGTATGCGGTGCCGCTGGTGAATGCTGGAAATGATATTGGGATCTGCGATAAGGATTCTGTTGCAACACTTTCAGTAACGGTAACGAATACCACAGCAGCGGTCACTTACCACTGGCAACCCGTTTCGCAGGGTATCACAGATAGTTCCTCGGCTTCAACTGTTGTAAAGCCGCTGTCAATGCCTGTGCAATATTTCGTTACAGTAACTGATGGCTACGGATGTAATTACACGGTAACAGATACCGTGGTAGTATCAAAACAGCCGCCGGTAATGGCTTTTGCAGGTAAAGACACTATTGCCTCCACCGGCATTCCGCACCAGCTAAACGCCACCGGTGGGGTAGGGTTTACCTGGTCGCAGCAAAACCTGCTGAACAATCCTTTTATTGCCAACCCGCTTGCTACCATTTATGCGGACAGTGTATTGTTTGCCGTAGAAGTAAAAGATGCGGCCGGCTGTACCGGTTATGATACGGTAAAAGTGAAAACCTATAATGGTATTACCTATTACTTACCCAATGCCTTTTCTCCCAA
>APMI01000091.1_pt1 | contig 36357 bp, 40 predicted proteins | sample 667938 | NCBI WGS metagenome assembly APMI01 (sample SAMN01084076, study PRJNA167559) | wastewater metagenome | biome: Wastewater | place: Denmark: Ejby Moelle, Odense | collected 2011-11-28
CCTTATCCTCGGTTTGCTCGCCTTTGGCGCGGGCGTCATGGGCGTGATCGAGTCGGGCCGCGGCGATGCCCAAACGGCGTCGCCCCGGCGTGGCGGTCCTGTTCTGGTCGAACTGTATCAGAGTCAGGGGTGCTCGAGTTGTCCGCCGGCGAACGCCAATCTGAACGCGCTCGCCGATCGTCCTGATGTCGTGGCCCTGTCCTTCGGCGTCACCTATTGGGACTATCTCGGTTGGCGCGACAGCTTTGCTACGCCGCAATTCACGCAGCGGCAGTGGGATTATTCGCGCTACAATCGTCTGGGCAATGTCGCGACCCCGCAGATTTGGATCAACGGCAGCAAGACGGTCATCGGCAACAGCCGAGCCGAACTCGACGCATCGATCCGCGCGGCACGCAATGACGGCCCCCCGCTCACAATCGCGAACGGCAAGATCAACGTCGGCTCAGGTCGCGCTCCAGCGGGCGGCGCCGATATCTGGATCGCCAACTATGACCCTCGAACGGTCCAGGTCGCGATCAGGGCCGGCGAGAACGGCGGCCGAACGCTCCCGCATCGCAACATCGTTCGCCGGCTGACCAAAATCGGGCATTGGAATGGAAGCGCCAACAGCTTTGCGCTGCCGCAGGCCGCCCCAGGTTTGGCAACAGCCGCGTTCTTGCAGGCTGGACGGGGTGGTCCTGTGCTGGCCGTAACCAAGGCAAGCTGAGCTGTAACCTCTTCGAGAGTCAGATCGAAGCTCGCTTCGTCTCCAACCAACCACGGAATTGCGATCATGACCTTTCTTCGCGTGCTGCCTCTTGCGGCGCTTGCTGTTATTGCTGCTCCGGTTCAGGCGCAGCCGGTTCAACCATTCAGCCTGGCGGCTCTTAAGGCTGCTCAGGCGGCCGGTAAGCCCGTCCTGGTGGATGCCTTTGCGCCCTGGTGTCCCACTTGTCGCGCCCAGGCGCCGACGATCGAAAAGCTTGCCAAGGATCCTGCATACAAAAACCTGATCATCCTTCGCCTCGACTATGACAATCAGGCGGCCGAGAAGAGGGTGCTTGGGATCACGAAGCAAAGCACGCTGATCGCCTACAAAGGAAACCGGGAAGTCGGCAGGATCGTCGGCATTACGGATCCTGCGCAGTTGAAGGCGTTCGCCGCAAAGCCCCTGCGCTGACGCCATGCGCTTCGATCGTCGCGCCGTCATTGCAAGCCTCGGAGCGGTCGCGGTCGGCGGCGCTTCCTTAGGCGAAGCCATCACGGCTCCGAGCTATGAAGACCCGGACGACATGTATGCCGCGCTCGGCCGCCAACCCCAACAGGTGCTGAAGATCGGTGGTGGGACGATACGGGTCGTTTTCGCCGACGGCGCGCCCGGGCTTGCTCGCAAGCCGGTTCTAACCTGGGTGCGCACGGCGGCCCTGGCGGTGACGGCCTATTTCGGACGCTTTCCGGTCGAGGATTTCGGTCTGCTCGTCATCGCCGACTCATCCGATAAGGTCGGTCACGCGACGACGTTCGGCTACGCCGGTTCCGCTACCAGGATTCATGCCGGGACCGGGGCCGCAAGCGCCGCGTTCCGCGATGACTGGGTGCTTGTCCATGAAATGGTCCACACCGCGCTTCCCGATCTGCCACGCCGCGCTCTGTGGCTACAGGAGGGAAACGCGACCTATGTTGAGCCGATCGCGCGCGCGATGGCCGGCCAGCTCCCTGCCGCGGAGGTGTGGCGTCAGCTGGTCACGGGTCTGCCGAAGGGCAGTCCGCAACCTGGTGACGGCGGCATGGACGGCACCCGTGCCTGGGGCCGGCTCTATTGGGGTGGTGCCGCATTCTGGCTCCTCGCGGAGATCGCCATCTATCGCGATACCATGGGCAAGCGTTCACTCCGCGACGCGCTTCGTCGCATCAATCGCATGAGCGGCGGGAACACCACGGACTGGTCGCCCGAGCAGCTCATGATGGTCGGAGACCAGGCGGTCGGCACCAATTCGCTGATCGATCTCTATACCCGCTTCGCCGCGTCGCGGGTGGATCCCGATCTCGCCGATCTGTTCCGTCAGCTTGGTGTCAGCCGGCTCGGCGATGGCGCGATCTCTTTCGATGATCACGCACAATTGGCTCAGCTGCGACGAGGGATAACGTCCGCGCCGCGGTAAGCTGGAGCGGGATCCCTGGTGGATGCTCGCTGAGATTGTCGACCGCGATCAAAATTTGATTGGGCGAAGAGCAAGACCACCATCATCGACGGATGGCCAATCCGCGGCCGGCGCAGCGTGTTTTGTGTGATTGGGAAATGGCGATCGCTCGGCTCTCGAGCGTTTCGCGATGCCGGGCCGCAGGGGCAGTCCGACCCGGCATCGTCTTACGGACTGCCGCCACTGGTTGAGCGACAGGAGTCACCGCCCATCGGGCAGCGGCGTCGTCGGCTGAAGGGAGGGTAACGGCCGCGACACTATGGTATTCGACGCCGTGGCGATTCAGGTTACGCGCTTCGGCAGTTTTTTGCCGATCTCGATCAGCGCTGGAATTCAGCTTTTCGAAATGGCGCGATGCTCGGTCCAATTCTCGATCACAGCGAAATGGCGATCCCGCATCGGTGCCAGGATTCTCACATCCCATGCCGACTGCTTGGGTCGCCGTGCGGGCATCACTCCGCTTCAAAACATTTGTGCCGCTGTCGACCTCTGGCAAATGCAATAGCGGCACGGAGCGCCCTTTCGGGCGATGCCGTGCCGCTGGGTATCTGGATGCCGGCGCTGGAGCGCCGACGGTAAGCCGTTATCAATCGGCCGCATAATCCTTGTTCGCCTTGCCGCGCACCGGATCGATCCCGAGCAGATGGTCGAGCGAAAACTTGCCGCCGCCGCGGAATATGATCGGAAGGAGCAATCCGGCCCAGCTCAAGTGCGTCGGCCAGGCGTCGGGATAGACGAACACTTCGATGACCGTCGTCATGCCGAGCAGCCCGAGAGCCGCGACACGGTTGAACAGGCCGAGCACAAGCAGGATCGGGAACAGATGCTCCTGATAGGTCGCGAGATGAGCCGCAATGTGGGGCGGGATCAAGGGGATGCGATAGTCGGTCTCGAACAGCGAGTAAGTGCTGTCGGTGATATGAAGAATGCCATCAACCTTGGTGCGGCCGGACATGAAGAACACTCCGGCAACGCCGAAACGAGCGACGAGCAAGAGGATCGAGCCCGGAAGTTGATCGAGTTTCTGGCCGATACGGGCATAGATGTTCATGGATTTTCTCCCTGTTGGATATGTCCGGCAAAGGCGCCGGCCGAAAGCAAGGTCGCGAAGATCGCGGCGACATCGCCGCCTTCGCTGGCGGCGTTCTCTGCTGCGGTTGCGAGCGTCGAGCCGGCAAGGAAGGCGCGCGTAGGCGCGCCGATCACCCGGACCTCAATCGCATCGGCCGGGCGGGTGATGAGGAACTGCTCCGGCGCCCAGATGAGCGTATCGAGGGCTTCGGGCGGCGCGTCGGCCTGATGAGCAAGCCACAGGCTTGCAGCGGGCGACTGGCTCTGTCCGGTCCGTGTCGCCGGATGCCAGCGCAGTGCCGCATCTGGATCGATGCCCGCTGCGAGCGCTTCGGGATCGAGAAGGCCTTCGTCCGCCGCGAACAGCGCATCCGTCACCAGGCGCTCAAGCGCAGCAACGGCGCCGAGATAGGATGCTTCGGCAAAGGGAGTCCAGGCATCGACAAATGCCGGAAATCTGGAGCCATAAAGGCACAGGCGCGCTTCCGCCGGCGGTGACACTTCGACATAGGCCGTTGCGCAGGCTGCGAAGGCGTCCTCGCCAACCAGTGCCGCCACGACCGGGTAGTTGGCGAACAGAGCGTCGCGCGCGGCCTTTGTTGCAGTGTTGCGGTGCACGGCCAGGGCACGTCTGATCGCCGGGTCGGACGCTCGTTCCGGCGAAGCAAGCATCGCACCGAACCCTTGCTGAAATGAGCGAGCGTCAAGCATCGACCGGCATCCGTTGTTCGAGCAGCCGATGCGCGCGGTCGCGCTCAAGCATGAGTTCGTTGAACTGGGGGATCTCGTCGTCGCGTTCGATGATCGTCGGTCGCGGGCCAATCCGGTCGATCAGCCGCTGATAGAGCAGCCAGACAGGATCGGAGACCGAAGCGTCATGGCTGTCGATCAACAATCCGCTGGTCGGGTCGGGATCGGGACGGTGCCCGGCGAGATGGATCTCGCCCACGATCGACGCCGGGATTGCATCGATCCGCGCCTCGGCCGAGAAATTGAGGTTCGCCGCACTGACGAAGATGTTGTTCACGTCGACGAGAAGGCCGCAGCCGGTCCGCGTCGCGAGCTGCGAAAGGAAGGCAGCCTCATCGAGTTCGTGTCCGGGCAGATCGACATAAAGTGATGGATTCTCGACCATGATGGCCCGGCCGAGCGCATCTTGGACGCGCGCGACATTGTCGGCCGTGATGGCGAGCGCCTCGCGTGTCCGCGGAAAGGGTAGGAAATCGGCGTGATGCGCGCCTTCCCATTTCTGCCATGCGAGATGATCGGAGACAGCGGCCGGCTGGATTCGATCGACGAGGCGTCGCAGAAGCGTCAGATGCTCCGGTGTCGGCGGTTCGGCCGAGGCAAGCGATAGGCCGACGCCGTGCAGCGAGATCGGGAATTGCGAGGCAAGCGCGACGAGCGCCCGCAAGCGCGGCCCCCCGTCCACCATGTAATTCTCCGCGTGCACCTCGAACCACAGGCCCGGGTTTCGCGCCGTCAGCGCTTCATCGAGATGCTCGAGCTTGAAGCCCAGGCCTGCGGTCATGGACATGGCACCGATCCTTACGCTTTGGGGGTCAGCGAGCCGTAGCCCTTGGGCGTCTTGATTTTGGTGCAGGTGCCGGCAGGCACCAGCTTCCAGGCGTCGCGCTGATAGTCGATCTTCGACGTGCCCGCGCAGGTTGTGCCGGCGCCAGCCTTGCAGTCGTTCTTGCCGGCCTTGGAAACGCCGTAGCACTTTTCCATCGGCTTCTTGGCTTGAGCATGCGCCGCGGTGGTTGCGCCGGCAGCGAGCGAGGCGAGCAGCAGCGCGCTGAGCGCGGCGGTCTTACGATTGGTCATGACAGTCTCCTTCAATCAGCCTCACGTGCGACGACCTCCGGGAAGGCGATCGCCGCACGGTGGTCCGGGAGGCTGATTGAGTCGGACCACGATGTTGGGTCCGCTGGAGGCTGGCCGACGGTTACACTTGCTCAGGCAAAATAGAATTTATCGAAGTCTGTAACCGGCGCCGCATCACGCTCGAAAACCGCCATGCCATCTGGCGAAACATCACCTCTATTCAGGAGTATCTCATGAAGACCTTCAAGACCGGCGCCGCCATCGCCTCCGCCGCTGCCATGCTCGCTCTCGCCGGCGCTGCGACCACCGCTCCGGCTTATGCCGCGGGCAAGGCCAAGGTGCAGCCCTGTTACGGCGTCAATTCGTGCAAGGGCACGTCGGACTGCAAGTCGGGCAACCACGACTGCAAGGGCCAGAACAGCTGCAAGGGCCAGGGTTTCAAGGACATCACCGCCAAGGCCTGCAAGGCACAGGGCGGCAGCCTCACCCCGAAGGCCGGCTAATTCTCCGTGCCGCCCGGTCGCCAAGCCGGGCAAGTTCTCGAGCCGCTCGTCAGTCCTGTGCTGGCGAGCGGCTCTTTATTTGTGCCGCAATGATCAATCAATGTGATCGCGCCTCCAACCCACAGTGCTTCACCGTGACAGCGAACTGTCTGGCAGAAACTCGACCCGCTAGTCGGCATTGGAAGCGCTTGCCGCGTCTCGCGTTAGCCGCCGAGCGACGAAAGATCGCGCCAGCCGTAGGCATCCTCTATGAGGGCGGCGTCGTGCACGCCGTCGATTTTCTCGTCCACGACAATGCCACCGAGCTTTTCGTAGAAGGCTCGCGCAGGGGCGTTCCCGCGTAAGACCCACAGACTTGCGGCGAACTCCCCGCTAAATCCCTTGCCGGTCAGGGAAGCATCGCGTTGTTTCCCGCAAGAGCCGAAGCCGACCACACACCCATGATTCTCGGCGATGACGACGGCAGTACAACCGTATTCATCTGGGGCCTTGAGAATATTGCCCCACATCGCCGTTCTCGCGTCGACCGATAGCCCCGCCAACATCTCGCCTGGAACGAGGCCGGTATATGTCTCGTGCCATGAAGCGACATGTAACGCCCCAAGCGCTGCGGCGTCCGCATGGGTAGCTTGGCGGAGCGAAACGGCGACCATGCAATCTCTCGGGTTCAAGTCCAGGTATCCGAGCATGATCCTCGCGACGCGGTCAGGCAAGAATCCAGCCCAATCCGGTCACTATCCGGATTGCTGCGTCAGGCTGGTGATGAACGGCGGAATCAGCGGCAACGATGGCAACGGCATTGAAGTAAGCCAGATTGCGAAATTAATGTAGCCGAGCGCGAATATCACCAGCGCGAAATACGTGGCAGGATCACCCTCGCAATCAATGTGATCGTGCCCACGCCGAGCGAGTACCAAAACACGATGTAGAACGGATCATCACTGGGACAGTGGAACGCGAAGATCAACGCGCCCCACGTCGCCGCAGCGACGCCTACCGCGACGGAGCTCGCTTGCCTGTCGGTGGGCGCGCCGCGGCGCATCATCACGCCGAGCGCAATCACCGGCGGGATCGACAGGATGCTCATGACCGTGAGGCATTCGACACCCATGCGCCACATCAGGCGCGTCGCGAGCGCGTCCACGCCCTGGCCTGCTGCATCAATCACCCAGCCGGCAAGAAAGAGGCCCGCGACAACTGCGAGCCAGCGGCGCAGCCCCGAGCGCGGTGAAGAAACGGGATTGAACGAGCCGAGTGCGATATGGACGCCGAAGGCCGCCAAAAGGGCGAGGCCTCCCATCTTCCACCAGAATGCCGCGCGACCAAGGGCCGCCGCCGCATCAGGGCGCAGCGTGCCGAGCGCCAGGAACCCGGCGAGCTCGATCGCTGCCAGACCGAGCAAAATGGCCAACTGACGACGCGGATTCGACCGGCGCACCGGGCGCAGATCGCCAACCAGCTGATCTATCAGAAAATCACTCGGCATCGGGCTGCTTCTGAACGATCGCGGCCAGTCGCGCCAGCCCACGATGAATGTTCACCTTGATCAGCGATCCGGACTGGCCGGTCCGCGCGGACGCTTCCTCGACGGAAAAACCTTCAATCTTCACGAGTCGAATGGCCTCAGCCTGAGCCGGCTTTAGTTCGGTCATCAATTGGGCCAGGACCACAGAACTCGTCACGCTGCTCTCATGGTCCTCGACCGCGATGTCGTCCGGCAGTTCTTCCGTCGTCGCTCGTCCCATCGACCGGAGGCGATCGATCCATTTGTAACGAGCCACCGCGACAAGCCAGGGCTTGAACGGGCGTTCGGGATCATAGGTATGACGCTTGTCGTGAATCGCGATCAGCGCATCCTGCACGGCATCCTCGACCATGGCCGGCGGCAGACGACGGGCATAGAACCGGCATAGCCATTTCCTCAGCTCGTCGAGGAGCCGCCTGTATGCCCCGGCATTGCCCTGCTGGGCCGCGACCATCAAGCGGCTCCATTCTTCCTCTGGCGCGTTCATGACTGGCACCGCAGGAAATCGGGCGAGCTCTGCCGTCTGGCGGGCGGTCTGGGGGCTAGGGTCAAGGCGCACGGATACGCATTCGCTTCAAATCGTGGTCGGGTTACACGCGGCATTCGCAAAAAGTGCGCGGCAGCTCTTCGACGAGCCGCGGCAACGGCCGCGCCCTTACACATCAACCATCTCCTGATGATCACGGGTTTTCCGCAACTTGGTCGGGTCCATCCCAAAGGCATTCCGAAAGGCGCGGCTGAAATGGCTGCGACTGATGAAGCCGACACGATTGGCGACGATCGACACCGGAAGCTGCGTGGAAAGCAGCAGGTTGCGAGCATGGTCGAGGCGTGTGCGTGCCACGAATTCCATCGGCGGAGATCCTACGGTCTCAGCGAACACCTTGGCGAACTTGGAACGGCTCATGCCCGCGCTCCGGGCGAGACCCACCAAGGTGTGATTGGCAGCCGGATTTTCCATGACCTGGGCGACGGCCCGCGCGAGCGATGGACCCTCGAATAGTCCGGGCAATGCCCTTCGCGATCCTTGCCTCTCCGCAAATCGCCGGATCGCGAGAATCAGGCAGCTTTTCATAAGCGAGGCAATTAGCGCCTTGCTACCAATCGACGTGATCCGAGTCTCGAGCAATATCCGTTCGAACGCGCTGCGGACGAACGGCTCGTCGGCGAGCAACGAGTAGATTGGCTCCTTGAGTCCATCAAACGGCCCGAACGATCCCGCGAAATCCGCCGTTATCTGCCCACATGCGATGAGCACGCTGGCAGGCTCGCCCAGAGAGGCATCATAATGCATCAAGCCATCGCGCCGCCGACTACAGGTTTCCGATGGACTGAACATGGAGGAGGGCGCTGGCGAGCCGCCGATGATCTGCCTGACAAGAGGCGGAACCAAAACAATCCCGCCCTGCGGAACCGTCATGATCGGGTCATCGCCGATGCTGAGGTGCAAGCTGCCCGCGAGCACGAAATGGACTTCGATCTGTTCTAGCGGCGGAATCTCGATCGCCGAACTCGAAGCAAATTCGCATACCGCGAATTCCTTCACGTCCACCGCGAGGACGGCTAGAATCTGATCGAGTGCCGACTGTGCCATAGCTACCTCATGTGTGCCGTATCGTCAGAATGATTCCAGACGATTCGCAACGGAAGGCAAGTTTCGGACGATCAGGCACGCCGACGGATGATCCGCAACTTCGGGCGGCGCGAGCGCACCGTTTCTTATGGTCGGCGCTGTTTGGCTGCGCGATGAGACTCGCCTATTCTGCTGGCTGGTCCATGGCTGTCTCGCCCCGGGCCGTGTCGGCATCAAGTCCGGTGATGAGGCGCGCACCGCGATCGAACGTGATGTAGTTCCACAGCCAGTTCGCGCCCACGACCAAGCGGTTGCGAAAGCCGACCAGGAAATAGATGTGCGCAGTCGACCACAAGAGCCAGGCGAATAGTCCGGAGAAGCGAAGCCATCCCAGATCGACGACAGCATTCTTGCGTCCGATCGTCGCGAGACTGGCATAGTGCCTGTACCGGAAGGGAGGCGGTAGCCGTTTTTCGCCAAGTTTGGCGGCTATTCGCCGTGCGGCATACTGGCCCTGCTGCTTTGCCGCTGGCGCAATGCCTGGGACCGGCACCGCGCCGGCGCTCGTGACAGCTGCGGTATCTCCGACGACAAAGACATTCGGCCTTCCGGGCACCTCCAGATTGCTGTCGACGATGACACGGCCTGCCCGGTCCGACTCCACGCCCAGCCAGGCCGCCGCAGGCGACGCCTTGACGCCGGCGGCCCAGACGATCGTTGCCGCGCGGATCCGTTCACCGTTTACGACCACACCGGCCTCATCGACCTCAGTTACGCGACCGCCGACGCGCACTTCGACCCCGAGATCGCGCAACGCCCTTGCCGCGGCTGCGCTCAGTTTCTCGGGGAAGGATGCGAGCAGTCTCGGACCCGCCTCGATCAAAATGATCCGGACGCATTTTCGCGTGATGAAGCGGAAGTCCATGTCCGCGGCGTGCCGCGTCAGCTCGGCAATCGCGCCCGCCATCTCGACGCCCGTGGGGCCGCCGCCGATTACCAGAAAGGTGAGGAATTCGCTGCGCTCCTCGACATTCTCCTGACGATTGGTTTCCGCCTGCTCGAGCGCGAGCAAGATCCGTCGGCGGACATGGAGCGCGTCGTCGATCGTCTTGATACCAGGTGCATGCCGCGCCCAGTCGCCGTGGCCGAAATAGCTGTGGGTCGCGCCCGTCGCCAAGATGAGGGCGTCATAGTGCGTCGTCGCCCCCGTGGTGAGGATGATCCGGCGACGCTGGTGATCGATGCCCTCGACGCCATCGAGCAACACGCGGGTGCGCGGGTGCTTTTTTACGATCGAGCGCACCGGAGCCGCGACATCCGCCGGCGACAAGCCGGCAGTCGCGACCTGGTAGAGCAGCGGCTGAAACAGATGGTGGTTCTGCCGGTCGATCAAGGTAACATCGATGGGATGGCGCGCGAGTTCGGCGCACGCTGCGAGACCGGCAAAACCGGCGCCGACGACCACAACATGTGGCGTGTCCGATTGGGCGCCTTCGTCGCCGGACCCTATCCGTCCCCAATCCACAATGATCTCCCGACTGCGTCAAACCATCTGCGGTTTCGCGTCGGGGGGACATCTGGTTACGGTGGGAGTCCCTTCTGCGATGGCGGTTAGTGCGCGAGCCGGGCAACAGACGAGCAATTTTCTTCGGCGCCTGTAACCTTTTAGTCGCCGTGCCGAACATCCGGGCATGCGCGTTTTCTGTATCTCTCGGGGCCGGCATCGTCGGCGCACGCACCTTATGGTTTTTCGAGCGGCGAGCTGCGCCTGCCTGCTCGTTCCAGCGAGTGCGAACGCGCAGGCAGCCGCTGCCCCCGGACAATTCGCGCTGAAGGTCAGTGGCTACGCCAATGGCACCGTCGCCGACACCACATCGCAGCCCGACGCCGGCGGGGGCGGTCTGGCCGAGACCGAGGTGGAGATCACACCCCAATACCGCACCCCGGGCGGAACGGTCCTTGCCTTTCGCGGTGTCGCCAATGCCCAGGGGCTGGCTAGCAACGCATCCTCGTCCTATCGGCTGTCGATCCCTGAGGCGAGCCTGTTCGTCATCGGAGACTTTGGGCGGATCGAAATCGGCGAGCGGGCAGGATTTCCGCAAAGCCTGGTTGGCTTTACGCCGTCCGAGATCGCGTTCACGACGCCGGGCTTTGGTCCGGAATCTGGCGCGCGCCTCGATCCGAATGGGCGCTTGCCGACCAGCTTCCTGCCCCGCGGATTGGGATCGCGGATCAATGCGCTGACCTATCTCGGCTATGCGGCGCGCGTCTATGGCGATGCGTCGCCAAAGATCATCTATATCTCGCCGCGCTCGAAGAGTGGATTCTACGGTGCCGTTTCCTATACGCCCGAGACCGTGCGGCCTGCGGGCTTCAATGTCGCCAATGGCGCCACCGCGCCGTCCGGTGCGATCGCCTCCTCATTGGCGGATCCCCGCTTCCGCAACGTCGTCCAGGCGGCGATCGTCTGGAACCATAGGACCGAACTGGTAGATCTCTCGATCGGCGCGACCTATTCGCGCGCAACTGCTGACACCCCCGCAACGTCGCTCGCGCCGCTCCGGCGATCCGATTCATTAAGCGGTGGCATCAGCGCGACCTTCCGCGACACAGTTTCGATCGGAATCAGCGGAACCTATGATGGCTGGTCCCGGGTCGCGCAGCCAACAGCCGGTGGGCGCCGCGCGACCAGGCCATACGGAATTGTTGCGAGCGCGGATTACGTGCGCGGCCCCTGGACCTTCGGCGGATATTATCAACACGCGACAGCTGACAGCCAAACGCTGATCGTCTCCCGTGACACTGTCGACGTCGGCGAGTTTGGCGCGTCCTACCTGCTGGATCGCAACCACGATCTGTTGGGGCAGAGGTTCCATACGGACGTGAAGCTCTTCGCGAGCGTCTATCTCTACCGCTTCGCAAGCGCCGCGAGCGCGGCCGACCAATTGCGGCAATCGGGTCAGGTGTTCCTCACAGGCGCCCGCTTCTCTTTCTACTGACCTTCTCGACAGGGAGACAATCGATGAACAAGGCTACCACTATCGTCAGCGCCGCGGGACTCTTTGCCGCGGTCGCCATCGCGGCGAATGCCGCGCACGGCCAGGTCAACGTGCCAAAGCCCACCTACAAATTCGAAAAGTGCTATGGCGTCGTGAAGGCAGGCGAAAATGACTGCTTCGGGCCGGCAAACGCTTGTGGCGGAACGTCAAAGGCCGATCGTCAGGCCGATGCCTGGATTTATGTGCCGGCCGGGACGTGCAAGAAGATCGCCGGAGGGTCGACTGCGCCCGTGAAGTCCTGATGCACCGGGCACCGGGCGCCGACTGGGTCGGGATCGGATTGCGCGGTCCCTATCATGCGGAATTTAGCGATCCCGAGAACGACCCCGCCATCGACTGGCTGGAGATCCATGCCGAAAACTATTTTGATCGGTCTGGCCCTCGGTATCGCTCGCTCGTGGCGATCGCGGATCGCTATCCTATCAGTGTGCATGGCGTGGGATTGTCGCTCGGCTCGGCCGAGCCGGTCGATGAGGACCATCTCGAGCGTCTCGCCGCGCTCGTCGATGGTGTCGGTGCGTGCCAGATCTCCGAGCATCTCGCATGGTGTCGGCTCGGAACGATCTACTACAACGATCTCCTGCCTCTCCCGTTGAACGAGGAGGTACTGGATGTCGTCTCGCGCAATGTCGAACGGACGCAGTGCCGGCTCGGCCGAAATATCCTGATCGAAAATCCTTCAGCATATGTGGATGTCCCGGGCGGGACGATGAGCGAAGGGGCCTTTCTGAAACGGCTCGTCGAGCGGACCGGCTGCGGATTGCTTGCCGATCTCAACAATCTGGTCGTCTCGGCTGGCAATCTGGGTCGGTCCCCGCTTGATTGGCTTGAGGAGGTTCCGCTGCAATCGATCGGTGAAATCCACCTTGCTGGCCATGAATCGGATGCCGCCGGCAGCGGCTTGCTGGTCGATACCCATGGCAGCGACGTCGGCGAGGGTGTGTGGACACTCTACGCCAATCTCGTCGCGCGCATCGGTCCGAGGCCCACGATCATCGAGCGCGACTGCAATTTCCCGCCGCTCCGCACGCTGCTGGCAGAGGCGGACCGAGCAAGCGCCATTCTCGGGTGCTCCCCACGATGACGGGCTGTAGCCTCGCCGAATTTCAGTCGCGCTTCGCTGACGGGCTGCTTGCAGATGCGCCCACCCCCGGCGCCTCCGCCGCCGTTCGCGGCTACGCTATTCACGCCCGCAATGTCCGAAACTCACTCGTAGCGGCGCTCGAACAGTGCTTTCCTGTGGTCCGCACGCTCGTGGGGGACGCCTTTTTTGCCGAGGCGGCGCGCCAATTCATCGGAAGCTCTCCGCCGACCAAATCGTGGCTGACGGCCTATGGCGACGGCTTTCCGAAATTCTTGTCAGAATATCGGCCCGCATCGGAACTGCCGTACCTCGCCAACGTCGCGGAGCTGGAACGCGGCCGGATCCGCGCGGTGTTCTCAGAGGACGCGGCGGCAATCGATCTGCAGGCGCTTACGCTGCTTTCGCCGGCCGTGCTCATGGAGCTGACGGTAGATATCCATCCGTGCGCGACGATCATCCCGACCGACTTTCCGATCTATCGAATCTGGATGGCTCATCAGGATCCTGACGGTCTCGAGCAATTGGCGACGGTCCCGCCCGGCCCGGGCAACGAGATCGTACTTGTCACGCGGACGGTGGACGGCGAGGCGCTGGTCAGTCGCTTCGAGGCGGCGCGCGCGACATTTCTCATCGCGCTGGCGAATGGTGTCCCGCTGGGATCGTCGTGGAGCCAGGCATTGAACGACGATCCGGAATTCGATCTGACATCTGCGTTGCGCGAGCTGGCTATGCTGCGCGCGTTCGGTCCGTCGAGCATATAGCCCTGCCGTCGGCGATGGGGCTATGATCGATGCGGGCGAACGCGGACCGGACTGCTGCGTCAGATGGAGGTCGTGAGATCGGTCAGCCAATCGGGAGAGACGGTTAGAATTGCGCCCTCGATGATGTGGTCGGTGCCGGTGATGATCAACAGACCAACCGCCATGACGAGCACGCCCAGCGCTTTCTTCCCGCCGTTGCCCGCACTCATCAGCCTGCCACGCCATTTCGCGATCACGCTCCGCGCGGCAAGCGCAAGCACGAGCAGTACCGAAGCGATTCCAAGGCCGAAGGCCGCCATCACGACGGCGACGCCCGCGAGATTCTGTCCTTGGGATGCGAGCACGGTCGCCGCACCGAGCGTCGGTCCGACGCATGGACTCCATACGAGGCCGAGTAAGACGCCAATCCCAGCTTGCCCCCAGAGGCCGTATTTCTCAAGACCGGCCTGGCGTTCGCCAGCCCAGCTCGCCAGAGGTGCTGCCAAGCGCTCGGACAACCGCTGAAACTGCGGGATGATCAGTGCCAGACCGATCAGGACAAGCACGATCGCGCCGATCAGCCGAACAGTGTCGCTTTCGATCCCGGCTGCCTCACCGACGGTCGCCAAGGCGAAGCCGGTGAGAGAGAAGGAGACCACAAGTCCCGCGGCGAGCGCGAGCGGACCAAGCCGATGCCGTTGCGCAGCGCTTCCCAGCACGATCGGCACCAGCGGCAACACGCAGGGAGATAGGATGGTGAGGGCGCCCGCCGCATAGGCCAGTACCGGATTCAAGGCGTTGCTCATCGTCGTTTCTTCCTGGAAATCGCGACCACGATTGGGTGCTGGAGCAAATGGACCACGGCGCGAACACCTTGGTTTTCGATAGATTTCGGGGCAGTGGCTGCGATGGTTACAGGTCGGACCGCATCACTGACCGGAACACCGCCGAGATCAGTGAAGCGTTGACGCCAGTAGTGCGTTGATCTTGTCCTTGTTGGTCATGTACTGAATCCGGCCAACTTCCTGCCGTCCGCGGAAGGCAATCAGGGTTGCTTGCTTGCGAACGCCGAAGCCTTGCCAAACCGGCTTTTGCTTGTCGTAGTTGATCCGAAAGACGATCAGTCTGTCATAGGCAGGCGCCGCTGTAGTCTGCTTGATAGTGCGGTTTTGCGAGGCGCAAACCGGACACCACCAGGCATGAACGTCGAGCAGAATGGGGCGACCCTGTGCCTGCGCGGCAGCAAAGGCCACCTGGTCGAAGTCCCGAAACTCCGCAGCTTGCGCTGGTACGGCTGCAATCGCCGTGGAAAATAGGCTGGCAGTCAGGAAGAAGCGCCGCATCGTAACCTCGTAGAGCTCATGGCTTGAAGACGTTTGGCCCGGAAGCCTGCTCGATAGTTCGATGCTGACCGCGCCGTCGTTACAATCTGGGTTCAATCGAGCTTTGACCGATATTGGGCGAGTGCCGCCAGCAGCGCGATGGCGAGGAATATGACGATTGGCACGCCTTGAAGAAGGACGGCACTGGCATCGCCTCCGCGCAATGTCGCTTCGCGCGCCGCTCGGATGAAATGGGTCAGCGGAAACAGATTGCCCAGTCGCTGCGCCCAGGCCGGCAAGGTTGAAAAGGGATAGAGGAAGCCCGACAGCAGCATCGCCGGCAGATAGAATGCAATCGCGCCTTGCAGTGCTGCGAGTTGGGTCCGCGCACGGGCGGCAAGCGCCTGGCCAAGAATCAGGTGGGCCGACGCGAAGATCGGGAACAGAACGAGCAGCGCCGCAATGCTGCCGCGAACCGGCAGATCGAACATCAGGACGCTGAGCCCTATCACGATCGCCCCCTGCGCTGTGCCCACCAGCGCAAGCGGGAGCGTCTTTCCTGCGAGCAGGGCTGTGCGGCTGACCGGGAGCGCAGCGAGCGTTTCCCATGTGCCGATCTCCCGCTCGCGCGCCATGCTGAGCGTTCCCAACATGAGCATGCTGATCATGATGATCGTGCCCGCCAGCGCTGGAAGGAATGCCCAGTCGGACCGTGCATCCGGGTTGAACAAGCGCTCGACGTGCAATCGGGGACCGATGTCAGCGACCTGATTTTGTTCGGCGAGGGCGTGCCAATAGATGGCGTTGACCCTCTGCTCCGCGACGGCGGTCAGATTGGGGTCGCTCGCGTCGATGATCGCCCGCACGGGCGCGAATGGCTCGGTCGGAAGCTCGATCCCGATCGAGGCCTTGCCCTCTTCCACCATCGCGCGCGCGCCGCCGGGTCGAAGATTCTGCGCCACCAGCTCGAAGCGCGCGTCCCTGGCGAGGCGTGCGATATCGGCCTGCGCGGCCGAGGGGCCGGCGACCGCGACCGCGACGGTGGCTGACGTCGGCCGAATGGCATAGCCGAACAGCAGGATTTGCAACGCGGGGACGAGCAGCAGCAGCGTAAAGCTGGTCGGCGAGCGCAAGAGGCGCAACAATTCGACTCTCGCGACCGCGATCGAGGTGCGCATACTCGCTCTCATCTGCGCGCCGCGAGACGGATCACCGCATCCTCAAGGCTTGCCGCGCCGGCCTCGACGACAAGCGCCGCCGGTGGCATCGGCCCGTTCAGCCTGCCATCGGTGTAATGCAGGATATATGCGCAGCGCTCCGCCTCAGCGAGATCGTGCGTGCTGATGATGACGCCATGTCCGGCGTCGGCGAGCTCGCTCAACCAATGCCAGATCATTTGGCGGGTCAGGACATCGAGGCCAGCCGTTGGCTCATCCAGCAAGAGAATCCGGGGACTGTGGAGCGTCACGGCGGCAAATTGCGCCCGCCGGGCCCAGCCGCCGGACAAGCGGTCAAACCGCGTGTCGAGAACCTCGCTCAATCCATATCGCTCGATCGCGAGATCGATCGTCGGACGCGAAGGCGGGGGCAGCAACGCGCCTCGGAAGGCGAGATTCTCGCGCACCGTCAGTTCGGGATAGAGCGACAGGCGCTGGCTCATATAGCCAATGTCGCGGCGCGCCCGGGGATCCAGGCGATAGATGTCGCGCCCCCACACGCTGCCTTCACCCTCGTCTGGCCGGGTCAGGCCCGCGAGCATCCGGAGCGTCGTGGTTTTTCCGCCGCCATTGGCGCCAACGAGGCCCAGAATGACGCCGGGCATCAAGGTGAAGCTCAGATCGCGCACGACCCAGCGCGCGCCGAAACGCTTCCCAAGCCCGCGCACGGAAATCAGGGGCGCTTCACGCGCTTTCATGGACGAAGCCTCCGAACATATATTTGGTTGCCTCCGCACCGAGCGCGAGCGTTCGGGTGCCGCGCGGCAGCCCTCTTGCCCGCAGTTCGGCAAGCGCGATCCAGATCGCGGCCGACCCGGTGTTGCCGATGCGATCGGCATTCACGAAGAAGCGTTCTTCGGGTTGTCCGAGATGGCGCGCCAGGAGCGTGCCGACCTTGCCGCTTGCCTGATGGGGGATGATCCAGTCCGCCTCACCAAGCGCGAGCCCTCGGCTCTCCGCCGCCGCGATCCCCGCCTCGAACAGTTCGGCACCGCCGCGCAGCACGGCCGAAAAATCATGTTCGAAGCCGAGTGGCCCCTGACTGTTGCTGCCAGGGGCCGCGGAGCCGCCCTTGCGCATCTGCAAGCCCGGACTGCGATCAAGCCCGATTGCGCCGAACCAGGCGGCGCTCAGCCGATCGGCGTCAGGCACAGGCGGCCCAAGGATGATCGCGCCGGCGCCATCCCCCATCTGGACGAGATTGACGATCTGGCCAGCCTCATCGGCAAGCGTTGCGAGATCGAGGAACACCGACCCGGTTTCCGAACCGACAATGGCCACGGGCCGGGCATTTGGCGCAGACAGCAGCCCCATCGCGATCATCAGCGCATTCGCGAATCCGGTGCATGCCTGACGCAACTCGACATGCGGCCCGCGATAACCCAGCCGATCAGCAACCAGCGTGATATTGCCCGGGAGAGGCTGCGCCGGCGTGGCCGTGTGGCCGATCAGATAGCCGAGATCGCCTACCTTGAGGCCCGCTTCGTCCAAGGCCGCGCCAACAGCCCGTGCAGCAAGCGTTGGATTGTCCGCACCTTCGCGGAGCGCGTCGAGGCGCGCCGACCAGCATCGACCGACATGGCGGGTTCGGATGCCGAGGCGCTCGGCAACGGCCTTCGCCAGCGACCGCTCGCGCCCGTCAAGGCCGGCCTCATCCAGCAGATGCTCTGTCGCGACCGCCGGTCCTGGTAAGGCCATGCCGGTTCCAAGCACGGAGGCTTCCTCATGGGAAAACCATGCTCCGGGCGGGACGAGCCTGTCCATCAGCGGTACAGCCCCGCAGGGATTCGCGCGAGGTCGATGCGCAGCCAGCGTGGATCGAACGCAAGCGCTTCGAACGCATCGCCCGCATGCTCGAGCAGGACGGCGAGCGCTTCGCGAACGGGCGCGCCGACACGGACAAGCGCCGCTTCGTCGGCTCGATCGCGTACCAGCCTGCGCGTGAGCCGGACATGACCCGCCTCGTCGCGAGCAATTCGGCGCAATATGCCCGCGATCACCGGGTCTTCGGACAAGGGCGCGCCCGGGCGCAGCAATCGCGATAATATGAGGCAGACTGCGGAATCGAGTGCCGTGATCCGCGCCAGCCGCACGATATGGTCGCCGCGGCCAAGCTCGAGATGGAAGCGCCTCGAAATAGCGCGCAGCCGCGACGCATCGGGCGACGGGGGCAGGCCCGCCATAAGTGAGGCGATCAGCCCGTCATGAACCCGTTCTTCGTCCGCGATCAGCCGGAGAGCGGCGACGCCGGCGGCGTCTGCGATCCCCGAATCGGCGAGGTTGCCGAACGCGAGCCCGGCAGCCTCCTCACCGCATCCCAGGACCGGCAGCAACTCAGCCAGCGCCTCCGCCGCGCGGTCCGGCAGGTTCGACCGGATCGGCGAGAGCTGCGGAAGTTTTGCTGATCCAAAGCAGCGCTGGCTCATCGGCGATCGGCTCGAGAAGTTTTGTGGATAGCGGTCACAGGCCGCGCGCGGTCAGGCTGCGGTGCGCCAACGTGCAATATCCTGAAGAACGAGGTTCTCCTGGATCTTCTCGTCGAGGCGAAACTTGAGCACGTCGCCGATGCTGAGAATGCCGACCAGCTTGCCCTCGTCGATCACCAGAGCGTGCCGGGCACGCAAGTGCGTCATGGCCGTGGTGACGACGTTGAGCGTGTCAGTCGGATGCACCGACAGCGGCTCTTTGACCATGATGTCCTGCACCTTTCGGTGCGGAGCATCGCTTCCCCACCGGGCGACCGCCGCAGTGAGCTCGCGTTCCGATATCAGGCCGTTCATTTTGCCGGCGGGGTCCTCGACGACGAGCGCGCCGATGCCCGACGAGGACATGAGCCCTGCCGCCGCCGATAGTGTTGCCGTCATAATGATCTGATGAACATCGCTCGATTTACTCTTGAGCACGTCGCGTACAAGCATCTGACATTCCTCTCTTAAATTGAGCGCTCTCACACTCGACGCGCTCAATATGATATTCGACGGTGCGCTTCGTCCGGTTACGGAGACGATGATGGGGGACGGCGATTTTGCGCGTGGCGACAGGGCGTCACTGCGCCGAGGCATCGCCATGCGACCTCCGCGAAATGGCGAGGATCACTAATATCGCCGCCGACATGGCGGCCGCTGCGATCCAGGCGTAGGAGCGCAAGAGGGGCACGCCGATCAGCAGCAAGGCGTCGTTGCCTCCGGGCACCAACGCGGCTCCCCAGCCCATCAAGACGCCTCCGACGAGGCAGCGCAGCGCCGTTCGCGCATTCAGCGCTTGCAGGCGGAGGCGGCCACCCTGCCATCCCGCGAAGACCGCACCGCCGAACAGGCCCGCGATCAATATCCACCGTCCGTCACGGATGCTGCCACCGCTGCGTGCGATATCCGCCAGAACGTCCGTGTACGCCCAGGGGCCGACCGTCAAAAACATCGCCAGGAAGGTCAGGGCAATTACGATGGTGGCAAGGTGCGCGGTCGATGGGCGCGCGACCAGCGGACGCCCAGCGAGTGCTCCTCCGACGCCTAGGACGCGCCAAGCGACCAGGCCGATAATCGGTGCCAGTAGCCAACCGTGCGCAATCAGCGCGGACGACGCACCGAGCATGCCCGCCGCCATCATCCGATGCAGATGATTGAACGCGATGTCGCCGGCAAGAATACCGATCGGGGTGAAGACATAGGCCCATTGACCCGAACCAAGCCGCGCGACGGTGCCAAATGCGCAGGCGCCGTTCACGCAAGCGCCCGCTCCGAACAGAGCCCCTCCCGCGATCGCCCAGCCCGCCGTCGTCGAGGGTTGGGAAACGGTCACGGCGAAACCCGCCAGCCGCGTGATCACGATTCCTCCCGCGACCCATATCGCAGCCTCGGCGATTGCGATCAGGCGCGATCCTCTTCGCAGGTCGAGTAGCTCCTCGATGGCCGCGACGAGGCAGGTGCTCCCGCGCTGGATCGCATACCCCATGACGAAGGTGCAAACGGTGCCGAACAGGATGAGATGCGGAGCCAGCGATAGCCCGATCGCGGTGAGTTCGCTTGACCCTGGTACGGCCATCGTTCGTTCGCCTCGATTGCGGTTTCTGTGCGGCGGGCCGCCTATGCGATCATTCGGTCAGCCCGACGTTCTGACCGCGGGCACTCATTTTGCGCGCTCCATGATTCTGGTCGCCTCGGGGCCGGTCCAATCGATTGAGCGCGCTACGCGCTGCACTTCCGTGCCCTTCGCGTCGAGGACGATGGAATAGGGCATGCCGAGAGCGCCATAATTTTGGACCGCGGAAAGCGAGGCAAACGCCAGACGGAGATGCGGACGGTTGCTCCCGAAGGCGGCCTTGCCCGACCGGGGATCCTCGTCGACCGAGGCTGCGATCACGATCACTCGACCGGACCGCGTGGCCGCGAGGCGTTCAAGACTCGCAAGTTCCGCCCGGCACGGAACACACCAACTCGCCCAGAAATTGACGATGACAACATGGCCGCGCAACGCCTGCAGCTTGATCGCCTGGCCCTTGTCCGCGACCAACGTCGGAAATGGCGCCGGGCCTGACTCCGCAACCGCCGGAACGCCGCCGACCCCGAGCAGCGTCAGGGTCAGCGCGAATCGGCGGGCTGAAAGCGAGACAATGCCTCGCTTGTTCACTGCGCTTTGTCTTTCACCGCGGGCCAGTTCTGCTCGGCCCGCTGAATGGTGCCCGGCACATCCTTGTTGAACAGCGCCTGCGCCTTTTCATTGAAATTCACGTAGAGCTTGCCGTCGACGACCCGGCCAGTCTCGGGATCGGCATCGACCTTCTCGCCGAAGGAGGTTCCGATCGCGCAGAAGCCGCCGAACTGCGGTACATATTTAGCCGGATCGGCCATGAACTGCTTACGGTGTTCCTCGCTCGCGAAGAGGTAGCGGGCACCGTCGAAGCTCGCCTCGAGGCTGGTGAGCCCCTTGGTCGGCTTGCCGGTGTCGAAATAGGCGACGGGATCGTATCCGCGCATCGCCAGGCCATTCTCGTCGGTGTTCACGGCCGAAGTCGAGCCCGGCACAGTCGCATGCACGACGGCTGGGACCAAGGCGACCGACGGCGCAGCAACAGCGAGCAGCGCAACCGTCAAAGGACGAAAACCAAGGCGTAACATATAGGCGTCTCCCACTTGTTCGGACTCTGAAATGATCCGACATCAGTTCGACGGCGCGGGGCCTTTGGTTACACCTTCGCCATATGCTCTCGACGATTGCGGCCTTGATGGAAGTTGGGGCGTGCGCACCTGTCGGGCCACCCGATGGCGAAGCGAACGCATTGTCGCCCGGCAAAAATGCGCCTTCAAGAGTAACCTTCAAAGCCGTTCCAGCGTAATTCGGCATGATCTTCGGCCCACTATGCCGCCAGGGGCCGTGCGGAGGGAATGGTCGGCACGATGGAGAAGCATGGTGTTGGATCATCCCGCGATTGCCTGGTCGGGCTTGCCGCATATATCTGATAAGGAGCGATTGGCGCGTGTCTTGGCAACTCGCGACCATCTCAGGCTGAGGCGCACTTGCCGATATTTCTCCGACGCCCCCGTGCCCGTGGAAATTATCCGAGCCGCAGTCGAAGCAGCCGGCACAGCGCCATCGGGCGCCAACCACCAGCCATGGCATTTCGCTGTGATCGGCTCGTCCGCGCGAAAGGCAGAAATCCGCGCTGCGGCCGAAGAGGAGGAGCGCACTTTCTATGCCGGTAAAGCCGGGTCGGAATGGCTCGACGCGCTTGCTCCACTCGGGACGGATGCCGACAAAGCCTATCTCGAAATAGCGCCTTGGCTGATTGTCGTGTTCGCCCAGCGGCGCGGGGGCATCGAGCCCGGTGACGACAAGCAGAATTACTATGTCAGCGAAAGCGTTGGGATTGCCACCGGATTGCTACTTTCGGCCCTGCATGCCGCGAACGTCGCGACCTTGACCCACACACCCAACCCGATGGGCTTCCTCAACCGCGCCTGCGGACGGCCCAGCACCGAGAAGGCGGCGATGATCGTCGTTGCCGGGCATGCCGCGCCGGATGCCTCGGTCCCGCTGCACGCGCTGCGAAAGAAGCCCCTCGATCAGATTTCGAGTTGGCTCTAACGGCACTCGCTCGCTTCGGCGACAAAGCGATTGATAGCCGCCCGCTATCAGCGGGATCGTATCGACCGACAACATAGCGTGTTTGGGCACTTTACGGCGACAATCGGATATCCGAGGAGGGAGAGTGAGACCCTAGCGTAGTAGAAGCGGCGATTCATATTCATCGCTTTCGTCCGCCTTGGGGCACCATTCCTTCCTTCGCCAAAGACCGCTGAAGGTTGAAAAATCCCGGAAATCTGCCAATAAGAGCCATGGCTTAACCGGCAGTGCTTGCCTCTGTCTGTCGATAATCGGACGATTCTGGGGGCCTGTGTGGGGGCCTATTGGTTTTGCCGAAATCAGGAGGCCCCCAAATGCGCCTTTCCGACTCTGCAATCCGCGTGTTGAAGCCCCGAGTGACGGCCTATAAGGTCTCGGACGAGAAAGGCCTCTACCTGCTGGTGACGCCCGTTGGTGGCCGACTTTGGAAGCTGAAATTCCGGACTGCGACGGGTGTCGAAAAGAAGCTGTCGCTGGGTAGCTATCCGGACTTGAGCCTGAAAGAGGCCCGCAACCGGCGCGACGAAGCTCGCCGGAATTTAGCCAACGGTATTGACCCAGCCGAAAAGAAGCGCCGGGACATTCACGCCGCCAAAGTCAGCGCGATGAATACCTTCACTGCGGTCGCCGAGGCATTCATCGCCAAAAACGAACCCGACGGACTGGCGCCCAATACTATCGCCAATCAACTGGCCACGTCTGATCCGACACGCGACCTGCGCCGCGCCTTGGCCAAACGCCAGCCCAAACACCATGCCGCCATTCTGGAACCCAAGCGCGTCGGCGATTTGCTGCGTGCTATCGACGGCTATGAAGGGCAAGGTTTGCCGATCACGCGCATTGCCTTGCAATTGTCCCCTTACGTATTTGTGCGTCCAGGCGAACTGCGAAGGGCAGGCAGGAACACGCCGTACCACTCTCAAGACAAGCCTTGGCTTTGTTTGAAGCCGCAAAGGAACTGACCGGCGACGGACGTTATGTGTTTCCGTCGATCCGCACGCCATTAAAGCCCATGTCGGAGAATACCTTGAATGCTGGGCTCCGGCGGTTGGGGTTTAGCAAGGATGAAATGACCGCGCACGGGTTCGCGCGATGGCTAGCACCCTGTTGAACGAGTCGGGCAAATGGTCTTCGGATGCCATTGAACGGGCGTTGGCTCATAAAGATAAGGATGCAGTGCGGGCGGCGTACCATCGTGGAGCGCATTGGAACGAGCGCGTTGAAATGGCGCAATGGTGGGGAGACTATATTGATCAACTTCGCGTAGGGGCGACTGTCGTCAAACTCAGACCTCCTGACGCTATGAAGGGTTGAATTCATTTCATTTCGTCAGCGTCGGGAGGTCGACCGTCCCAAGGTGAGCGCGAGCGAAGTCGATGGGCGCCGCTTGTCAAGAAGGATCGGACCATGCCTGATCCGGTCGCCCAAGTGGCACGGTCGGAGGGCTGCGATGCTATGCATCGGGCCGACAATTCCGATACACACCTCACGCACGGGTGCATCCAGCATTTCTGCGGCGTTGACGGGATGCGGATAGTATCCCGTCAAACGGGAGGACACGGGAACGGCGCAATTGCGCCGTTCCTTGCGATGGCGAATAGCATCGCGCCGGGAGCGGCATCATGAGCGCCGGCGCCCAGACCGTGCGGCTTTCTCCGGCCCAGCACCGCACCATTGCCGGCTTCGCCCGGCAACGCGGATTGAGCGAATATGCCATGCTCGCGCGTGTCGTGGACCCGGGGCTGGCCGCCCTCGTCCAGGGGGCGGGCAGCGCGATCGACGCCCGCGAGATCGTGACCGAAATGGCACCGGTCAACGCATTAATCTGAGCCGAATGTGCGAGGTGCGGCTCGCCGTCATGGAAATCAACTGGGCACCTGCAAAACCGTTAAGACGCCGTCCAATTACGGCATCTAGGGCCAAATCCTGCATAAGGATACCGACGCGGAACGCGATATCGCGGTGCTTGCGGCAAACGGGCAGCACAACAAGCAGGTCGCGTACATGACGAGCAAGGCGGAAAATACGGTCAAGGTCTACCGCGCACGCGTGATGCAGAAAATGGGCGTGACCACGCTGGTCGAGCTTGCTCGCCAGCTGCAACGGATCGGCATCGACGAACGAAGCATACCTGACTGCCAGCTTCGTGGACTGGCATCGGAACATGCCTGCATCGTGTCCTAACTGACTAATAGATATCCGAAATCATCTCAGGTCGGCCCCCGCGAGGCGCTGATCTGTCATCATGCCTTTGCTAGGTCAGATGTCTTCTTCGACGCAACCATTCCCCCGATTCAGGTAGGATGGAGAATGAATTGACAAAATATATAAAATAGAAATATTGAATAATTATAAAGCGAGGGAGGGGTATGGTGTTGAAACTATGGCATTGGGGTGCTGCCGCGCTGTTCCTTCCCGTTCCGGTGCTTGGATGCGAGGGGGCTTTACCGTCTCCGGATTGCCTGTTCCTGCTGCAGGATGCGCAAAGCCGCTCCATCAGCCCCGAAAATCCCGATGGTCAGCGTGGCGGCGGCTCCCGCGCCACGCTTGAACAAGGCACCGCCAGACGCGAGGCGAGCGAATTGGGCATGGGCTGGAAGGTCAATCCCTACATCGTCATCAAGCCGGGGCAGCGGGTAGTGCTGGGCGAGGCCGACGGGCCGGGGATCATCAACCACATCTGGCTGACGGTGGGGGGCAAGGGAGAATATCGCTCCCTGATCCTGCGTATGTACTGGGATGGTGAACAGACCCCCTCGGTCGAAGCACCGATCGGCGACTTCTTCGCCGCATCATTCGGCAAGGATGCGACCCATGTGATCGATTCGGCAATGGTTGCGGTCAATCCGGAAAGCGGGCTGAACAGCTTCTGGCAGATGCCGTTCCGCCGCAAGTTCCGGATCGAACTCGAGAACCGATCGCCCCATGCAGACGAAGTCTACTTCCAGATCGATTATACCCTTGCGGAAGTACCACCGCAGGCAGCCTATTTCCATGCCCAGTTCCGCAAGGTCGAGAGGCTCAAGGCCGGAGATGTCTACGCCGTGCTGGATGGCGTCCGGGGGCGGGGGCACTATGTCGGCACCTATCTGACGCATACCGCGTTCAGCCCCGGTTGGTGGGGTGAGGGCGAATTCAAGTTCTATCTTGATGGCGATCGGGATTTCCCGACGATCAATTTCACCGGGGAGGAGGACTATTTCCTGGGATCCTACGGCTTCCGGCACAAGGATGGCGAGGGTGTGATGCGCGAAACGGCTTTTGCGGGGCGCTATGCCGGGTTCCTGCCGTGGACCAAGACTGATCTTGCGACCCAGTACTACCTGCCGGGCCGGGAACGGCGTATTGCCGAATACCGCTGGCACGTCCTCGATCCGATCCGCTTTACGTCCGATCTGCGCGTGACGCTGCAAGCGCTCGGCTGGAAATCCCCCGAACGCTATCGCTTGCTGGAAGACGGTTATTCCTCGGTCGCCTATTGGTATCAGACCGAACCCCATGCGGCGTTTCCGCAACTGCCCGATGACGCCGCGCTGGCCTGGAAACCCGTTTTACCAGATCCGCCGAAGGCCGCTGCTGCGGGCCTGACCATCGATACCCCGATCGAGGACATCATGGCGATTCCGGCCGGAAAGGCGCTGCTGGACCGTGTGATTCCCGCGCTTGCCAGGCATCCCAGCTACGATCAGTTCAAGGGCATGTCGCTGCGCAATCTGCAGCCGATTTCCGATGGAGCGATCACCGATGCCATGATCGCGGATGTGCAGGCAGGATTGGGCGCGATCGTTGCCAAACGCTGACCGGGGCGGGATCGGCTTGTGGCACGCGACGCTGCTGGTTACCGGCAGCATCGTCGGATCCGGCGTTTACATGCTCCCTGCCAGCATGGCGCCCTATGGGGCGGCCAGCCTGCTCGGCTGGGGCGGAGCAATCGTGCTTTCGCTGCTGTTCGCGTTCGTTTTCGCGCGGCTCGCCGTGTTGCCGGATGACCATGGCCGCGGTTTCGTTGACCGGATAGCCGAAGCGTTCGGTCCTTTTGCCGCCTATCTGGCGGCAGCCCTGTATTGGGCGCAGGCGGCGCTCGGCAACGTCGCCCTCGCGCTCGCGGTGACGGGGTGCGTGCTGGCCATGGCGCCGTCGCTTGTGACTGCCGCCGCCGGCGCGACGGCCTTGGCCATGGTGGTCCTCTGGCTGCTCACCGGAATTGCGATGTGCGGTCCCCGGGTGGTCGCCGCGCTCGAAGGCTGGATGCTGGTGCTGGGGCTGATCCCGATCCTTGGCCTGGGCATTTTCGGCTGGTGGTGGTTCGATCCCGTCCTGTTCGGTGCGGCATGGACGGAGAGTGTGGCGCCGCTTACCGTTACCGTGCCGCAAACGACCCTGCTCGCATTGTGGGCGTTTCTGGGACTTGAAAGCGCCTCTCTTGCGGCGGGTATGGTCGCCGATCCGCAGCGGGTGATTCCTCGCGCCACGATGGCGGGCATCCTGCTGGCTTCGCTGATCTATGTGCCGGCCTGCACGGTGTTCTACGGGCTGGTGTCGCCATCGGTTCTGGCTGGATCGACGGCGCCTTTTGCCGATGTGGCGTCGCGCTTGCTCGGCTCGGGCGTCGGTGCTGCGATCGCGGCCAGCGCGGCCTGCAAGGCGGCAGGGACTCTGGCGGGCTGGGTTCTTCTCACCGCCGAGGCCGGGCGCATGTCCTCGCGTCTGTTGCGCGGTGCCGTGGCCGAAGGCAGTGCCATGTCCGGCCGCCAGATCCTGGCGAATTGCGGGCTGCAGTCGCTCGTAATCCTGGCCGTGACCAACCCCTCGCTGGCCCGGCAGTTCACGGTTGTCGTCAACGGAGCCGTGATCGTGATGCTGTGCGTCTATGCCATGGCGGCTGCGGCGCTTGTCCGGCTGCAACATCGCGCCAGTGGCGGATGGCGGCATCCGGCGGCCGGCTGCGGAGCAATCGCGATGCTGGCCGCGGCGACGGTAGGCGCACTTCAGGATACCAGCACTCTGCTGGTTCTGGCGGTGTTCCTGATCGTCGCCACGGTGTGCTGGATGGCCGCGCGCCCGTCGCGGGCGCGTGCCGCGCCACACTACCTCTGACAGCCCGGACTTTCGCGCCCGTTCAGATCAAGGCCGCCGCACCCGGTTTGAAAACGTGCCACTCTGTATTGACAAAAAATCCAAATTAGACATTTTAGAGAAAAGGGAGGATGCGATGATCAACAGACGTCGTGCTGGAATGGAAGCGGTGCTTGGGCTGGTCTCGGCTCTGGCACTGGGTGGCCCCGCGTTCGCGAACGATAAGCCGGGCGCGGAGGCGGCTGATACGTCCGGCGAAATCATCGTGACCGCGCAAAAGCGGCCAGAAAGTCTGCAAAAGGTGCCGTTCAGCATCCAGGCGCTGGGCGAGGAGAAGCTGGAGCGACTGAACGTCAAGGACTTCGTTGACGTCGCGCGCCAGCTTCCCAGCGTGTCCATCCGGCACATCGTGCCGGGCGTAGGCAACATCTTCATGCGCGGCATTTCCAGCGGTCCCGATGGCGGGGCATCCGGTTCGCTGCCCAGTGTGGGCGTTTACCTGGACGAGCAGCCGGTCACGACCATCCAAGGCACGCTGGACATCCACATGTACGATATCGCGCGGGTGGAGGCGCTGGCAGGGCCGCAGGGCACGCTTTATGGCGCCAGTTCGCAATCAGGAACGCTGCGCATCATCACCAACAAGCCGGAACCCGGCGTCACCCGTGGACGTATCGACGTGGAGGCCAACGCGGTATCGCACGGTGGCGTCGGCTATTCGATCGCGGGGATGATCAACCTGCCGCTTGCCGACAAGGTCACGCTGCGCACGGTCCTGTGGAACCGGACCGACGCCGGGTACATCGACAACGTGCCCGCAACGCGCTTCTATCCCACGTCCGGAGTAACCATCAACAACGCCGCGGTTGTCCGCAAGGATTTCAACCCGGTATTCGTCAAGGGCGCGCGGGCGGCATTGCGCATCGATCTGGACGACAACTGGACGGTCACTCCCAGCGCGATGGTGCAGGAAACGATTTCGCGCGGCCAGCCTTACCAGACGGCGACGGCGGGCGATCTGAAGGTTGATCGCTTCTTTCCGGATTATCGCGACGATACCTATTGGCAGGCATCCCTGACGGTGGAAGGCAAGATCGGCGATCTCGACGTGACCTACGCCGGTGCCTATCTGGAGCGGAAGTTCAACGCCTATTTCGATTATTCAGACTATTCGTATTTCTACGATACGCTGTATGGCCTGGGGCAGTATTGGGTGAATAACAACGGCGTGCCGATTGATCCTTCGCAGACCACGCATTCCATCAGCAGATATTCGCGCACCAGCCATGAACTGCGCATCGCCACGCCGCAGGACAAACCACTGCGTGCCACACTAGGCGGGTTCTTCCAGTTCCAGCAGCACGACGTGCAGAGCCAGTACAAGATCCAGAACCTGGCGTCGTTCGCTTCGGTAACGGGCTGGCCCAACACGATCTGGCTGACCGACCAGCAGCGTCGGGATCGCGATCTCGCCGTGTTTGGCGAGGTTGCCTACGACGTCCTGCCATCGGTCACCGTCACCGCAGGCGGGCGCCTGTTCAAGGCGACCCAGAGCCTTGTCGGTTTCTTCGGGCTGCACACCTATGAGGCGTTCTGCACCGCGCCGCGCAAGGTGGGGGCCGGGCCATGCACCAACGTCGATGCTCGTGCCAGCGGGGACGGCTTCACCCCGAAAGTCAATCTTTCGTGGCGGATCGACAAGGATCGCATGGTCTATGCCACGTATTCGCGCGGCTATCGTGCCGGGGGCATCAACCGCGATCCGCGCGTGCTTCCTTACGCGCCCGATTACCTCACCAATTATGAGATTGGCTGGAAGACCAGTTGGAACAACGGCAAGTTTCGCTTTAACGGCGCCCTTTTCAACGACAACTGGGACGACTTCCAGATTCTTGTCCTCGGCGTGCAAGGCATCGCGCAGATGCGCAACGTCGGCCAGGCGCGCGTGCGGGGCTTCGAGACCGACCTCTCGGCGGCACTGGGTGGTGGCTTCTCACTGAATGCGGCGGGATCGTTCATCGATGCCAAGCTGAAGCAGAACTACTGCGGCCAGATCGACGCAAACGGCAAGCCGATTACCAACTGCCCGACTCCGATCGCGCCCGCCGGGACGCGGCTGCCCCTGTCCTCACGCTTTAAGGGATCGCTGTCGCTGCGCTATGACTGGACCATGGGCAAGACCGACCTGTTCGTCGAATCCGCCGTGGCTTACCAAGGCGCGATCTGGAGCAGCCTCCCTGTGGCCGAGCGGGCCATTGTCGGGCAATCGCCCGCATTCGCGACTGTCGACCTGAGCGGTGGCGCCAACTGGAGCGGCTGGAGGGCAGCGTTCTACGTGCGCAACCTGTTCGACAACCGGGGGGAACTGGCGCGGTTGACATCTTGCCAGCCGGTGGTGTGCAGCCGCGTGTATGAAGTTCCGGTCCGGCCGCGCAACTTTGGAATCAAGATAGGCCGGGATTTCTAGGGGAGGGCGTGATCGGCGGAGACCTGATCCGACGGGGGGGAAAGGCGCTTGCTGCGGGGGACGCGGCGGGCGCCATTCCCTTGTTGCGCGAAGCCTTGCGCCTTGCTCCACGCGATCCCCATGGCTGGCGGTTGTTGGGCGATGCCCTGCTTGCGAGTGGCAAGATCGTGGAAGCCGGTGAGGCCTATCTGCGCCAGGTATCGACGGTGGTGGGCGATCCTGTGGTGCGCGAAGCGGCGCGCGCGCTTCAGGCCAACCGGCTTGATCAGGCGGAACGGTTGCTGCGCGCGATCCTGCGCGACCGGCCGACCGAGGTTGCCGCGATCCGGATGCTGGCCGAATTGGCGATCCGGATCGACCGGCTGGCCGATGCTGAGCGGTTGCTGGACCGGGCGCTGCAACTGGCGCCGGGGTTTGCGGCGGCGCGCCATAACCGCGCCGTGGTCCGCCATCGGCGTGGCGCCGGTGCGGCGGCGCTGGCGGACATCGATTTCCTGCTGGCGCAAGAGGCGGACCATCCGGGCTATCTCGCCACGCGGGCGGCGATCCTCAGCCGCACCGGCGCTTATGAGGAAGCCATCAAGACCTATGACGCGCTTCTGGTGCAGGCAGGGCCGGCGAGCGATGCGCGTCTCTGGCTGAGCCGGGGCCACGCTCTCAAGACGGTTGGCCGGCGTGATGCCTGCATCGCGTCCTATCGCGAGGCGGTTTCGATCGCTCCTACGCTGGGGGAGGCTTGGTGGAGCCTTGCCAATCTCAAGACGTACCGGTTCGAAGCCGCCGCGATTGCCGCGATGGAAACCGCCGTGGCTGATCCGCGTGCGACCCGCGATGACCGGATGCACCTCCATTTTGCCCTTGGCCAGGCATGCGAACAGCGGGGCGGGGCGGCGGCCGCGTTCGCGCACTACCGCGAAGCCAACTCCTTGCGCCGTGCCGCGCAGCCTTACGACTCCGCAGCGATAACGGCCCATGTGGAAGGACTGCGCGGGAATTTCCGGGGGGCGTGGCTGGCGGACCGGAAGGGGAGTGGCCACCTCGCGTCAGACCCGATCTTCATCGTCGGATTGCCCCGGTCGGGTTCCACGCTTGTCGAACAGATTCTCGCAACGCATCCGGCCGTTGAAGGAACGATGGAATTGGCGGAAATGATTACTATCGCTGGCGAACTGGCCGAACGCGATGGCAGTTACGCCGGCAAGCTCGATCGGCTGCCAGACGCGGACCTTGCCGCGCTGGGCGAGCGCTATCTGGCCGAAACGCGGGTGCATCGGCGCGGAGCCACGCCGCTATTCATCGACAAAATGCCCAACAACTGGATGCACGTGCCGCTCATCCACCTGATCCTTCCCAACGCCACGATCATCGATGCTCGCCGCCATCCGCTCGATTGCGGGATGTCCTGTTTCGCGCAGCATTTCGCGCGGGGGCAGGCGTTCACTTACGATCTGGCCGATCTTGGCCGCTACTATGCCGATTACGTGGCGCTGATGGACCACGTTGACGCGATGCTTCCGGGGCGCGTCCATCGCGTCTATCATGAACGGCTGGTCGCCGATCCGGAAACCGAGATCAGGGCGCTGCTCGCCGCCTGCAACCTGCCGTTCGATACGGCCTGCCTGGATTTTCATCGCACCGCACGGCCGGTCAGGACAGCCAGCGCCGAACAGGTGCGCGAACCTCTTTCCGCGCGCGGGATCGGACGCTGGCGGAAGTTCGATGCCTGGCTTGGCCCCTTGAAGGAGGCCCTGGGCGGGATCGTCGAAGCCTATCCGGCCTGAAGCGCCGCCCTTCCGGAAAGGCTATGCCAGACGACTTCAGCGATCGCGGCATCCTGCGCGCCGATGCCGGTGAGGTCGGCCACGGCCACGGCGGTATCCGCAAGCGGCGGAAACGGTTCGTTCAGAGCATTTCCGATTTCGACGATGCGATCGTCCACGCCCACCCCTGCGCAATCGCCATAAGCCAGACATTGTGCGCGGGAGTCCGCCAGGACAATGGCGGTCGCAGCCATGATTTCGGGCGCGATTTCACGCTTGCCCGCTGCGTCGGCCCCCACGGCGACCACCCTCAATCCCGCTCGCAGGCAGGTCGCGCCGATCACGGGCGTTGAGGACGGAGTGGTCGTGACGACGACATCGGACCGCGCGCTCAGGTCTTCCACCGTCCGCGCGACGGTGGCTGCCAGCCCGGTTTCGCGCAGCTTCCCGGCCAGTTCTTCGGCGCGCTCCGGGTTGCGGCCCCAGATCAGGACGGCGTTGACGCCCAGCAGGCGCGATACCCAACGGGCCTGAAGCGCGGCTTGCGTTCCGGTGCCGACGATGCCCACGGTGTGGGTGTTCGCGGGCGCGATCAGGCGCGCGGCGATGCCGCCGGCAATCGCGGTACGCACGTCTGTCAGCAGCCCTTCGTCCAGCAAGGCGCCCAGCGGCCGACCGGTTTTCGTGTCGAAAACCAGCATCAAGCCGTTGCTGGATGGCAGGCCCACGGCGGGATTGTCGTAGAAGCTGCTGGCCATCTTGATCGCGAACGTGGAACGGCCGGCCAGATGCGCGCCTTTGACGTGGAAATCGCCGGGCGGCCGATCGAAGCGCAGGTGCCCCACGGCGATGGACTGGATTGCCTGGGACGAATGCTGCCGGAACGCCATTTCAATGGCGTCCCGTGCGGCCCGCTCATCGATGGCCGCTGCGATGGCGTCCTTGCCGAACCACCTCACGCCGGCGTGCTGTCTTGCCGGATCGCGGCCAGTTCGTTGTATACCGTGGCCCGGCTGACGCCGAGGATGCGGGCTACATAGGCCGGCGCGCGCCGCGCTTCGAAAGCGCCGATGCCTTGCAGCCCGTCGATCAGTTGCCGGCGTTGCCCACGGTCGATCGTGGCGATGGTCACGCGGTTGTCGTTGCACCATTCCGTCACGAACCGGTTGATGCGCTCGTGCCAGTCATGGACGAACAGCGCCCGCACGTTGTCGTCCTGCGCGGGGGCGCCCAGAAAGCCATCCAGCGCTCGTCTGATCTGATCGAAGCTGGATACGTCGACATTGATGCAGAGCAGGCCGATTGGCTCTTCCCGATCGCACAGGACGATCGAGATGCACTTCATCCGCCGTCCGTCCCAGTTCGTTTTCTCGTAGGGGCCGATCAGTCGTTGCCCTGCCACAAAATGCACATCGTCGAGCTGCGACGGATCGCCAGGCGCCCTTTTCGATTGTGGGTTGGCGATGTAGGCTATCGCTTCCGTCGCCAGATCATGCACCACGACTTCCACGTAAGGCGCGAAAAGAGCCGCGATCCCGTCGGCAACGGCGAAGTTCGGTTCCAGCGCGGGCGTCCATGCGGCGGAGTCGGGCAGGTCTCGCATCGTGGTATCCAATTCGAATTGACAATAGTTCTAAATTGGAAATAGCATAGCACGGCGGGTTGGGCAATGGGGCTTGACCGCCTTGCGCGGACATTGGTTGATGCATCGTCTTCCCACACTGGAAACGGAGCGGCGATTGCCGGCTTCAATCGAAGCTTTGGCGCAGGCATCCCGCTCCGCCGCTGCGCGGCTGCGCAAGGTGGTGCCACCCAGTCCGTTGATCGAAAGCGTGTCTCTCTCGCGGCACTTCGGTTGCAAGGTCGTGCTCAAGTGCGAACATCTGCTCCCCACCGGGTCTTTCAAGTTCCGGGGCGGTTCCAACAAGATGTCGCTTCTTTCAAAGGCGCAGAAAGCCCGCGGGGTGGTGGCCGCCTCCTCTGGCAACCATGGTCTGGCGCTGGCGGTGGCCGGCAGGGCGGTGGGTGTGAAGGTCACGGTTCATGCGCCGGCGACGGCTTCGCGCGCCAAGCTGGACGCGATTGCCGCGCAGGGCGCGGAATTGGTGCTGCACGAAGGCGATTGCCTTGTGGCCGAGGTTGCCGCGCGGGCTGCGGCGGAACAGCAGGGAGCCTGCTATGTCTCGCCCTACAATGATCTGGACGTGATCGCGGGGCAGGGCGGAATGGCCGTGGAGCTGCTATCCCAGGCCGCAGCGCTGGATGCGGTAGTACTTTCCGTGGGCGGTGGCGGTTTGCTGTGCGGTGTTGGGGCCGTGCTGGCGCATCATCGGCCGGACGTGGAGCTGATCGCGGCCTGGCCGGCCAACGCTCCCAGCCTGTTGCGGTCGATGGAAGCGGGGCAGGCGATATCCATTGTCGAACACCCGACCCTGTCCGACGCGACCGCCGGCGAAGTGGAGCCGGGTTCCGTGACGATTCCGCTGGCCGCTGCGCTTGCGCCAACACCGGTCGAAGTTCCGGAAGAGCGGATTGCGGCGGGGATGCGGATGCTGGCCGAACACGAGCACTGGATGACGGAAGGCGCGGCGGGTCTGGCGCTGGCCGGGTTGGAAGCCTGCGCTGAGCGCTTGGCCGGCAGGACCGTCGCGGTGGTTGTCTGTGGCAGGAATATAGAGCTGAGCCGTTTTCTGGCGGCGGTCGGCTGACCCACGCCTGACGAAAATGAAAAGGGGATGAGAATGCTGCAGGGGCTGCTTGCTGGAGCGTCGATGCTGGTGCTGATGGTTGCCGGTCAGGCCGAAGCCGCGCCGGACCGGGCGGCGCCCGATGCCGCCGCGCTTGCCGCGCGCGCCGCCCGTCTGGGGGCGAAAGACGTGCAAACGCGTCCGGCGTCCGGCGGAGGCCTTGTGCTGGGCGGCAAGCTGGCAGGGCGACAGTTCGCCATTGCCATCCCGGCCGCCTGGAACGGCGAGGCCGTTGCCTATGCGCACGGGTATTCCCTGCCCGGCACACCGGTTGCGGTGGCCGAAGACCCTTCCGCCGCTTCCGCGCCATTGACGCTTCAGGTGGCCTATGGCGAAGGGTTCGCCGCCGGGCATATCGCCTATGACAAAGCCGGCATGGGCGTGAAGACGGGGGCGATCAACACGCTGAAATTGCGTGATTTCATGTCCGCGCTGGGCGCGCGCCGTGTCTATGCGGCCGGCAGTTCGATGGGCGGAAACATCGTGATGGCGCTTCTGGAACGCTATCCTGGCCGGTTCGCCGGGGGAGTGGCGGGATGCGGCGTCACTGATGGCTGGGAAAGCCAGATGGGCCACCTCTATGATATGCGCGCGGCCTATAACGCGCTGACCGAAGGAACGCCCTATGCCTTGCCCGGCAACCGCGATGTGACGGTCTCTGCGCTGCCCATGGCCGTACCACAGGATGCCGCCGCGAAGCCCGAACAGTTCGTGCAGCTGCAGTCGGCGCGTATCGCCATGCCGGTTCTGGGACTGCTGAAGGCCGCCTCGGAGCAGCGGGACGGCAAGGAGGCGCGCATCGTCCGGCAACTCGCCGCGATCGGCGGTTTCGCGCCCGATCCGGCCTCGCTGGTCTATCCGCTGGCGATTGCCGCGCTGGGGACAGACGATCTGAGGGCGACTTTCGGAGGTCAGATTTACGGCAATGTGGGCAAGGTCTATCGCCCGGTCGAAATGACCGAAGCCGAAGCCGCCGCGTTCAACCAGGCGGTGCAGCGCTTTTCGGCGGACCCTGCGGCCGTCGCCGAAGCGCGGCGCTGGCATCAGGTTCAGGGGCGGTTCCGGCAGCCCTTGATCGCGTTCCACAACCGGCTTGATCCGCTGGTGCCCTATTCGCAGGCTGAAGCCTTGACGCAGATCGCCAGGCGCACGGGCGCGACCGTGCGACTGGCGCAGTATACTTTGCCGGACATGCACGAACCTTTGCCCCTGGGAGGGATGAGCGGGCTGGTTCATTGCGGTTTTACGCGCGGGCAATTGGCCTCGTCGCTGAAGGCGTTGCGGGAATGGGTGTCCGAGGGCCGGCGTCCTGCGCTGGACGCGGTGAAGTGACACTGGGCAGGGCGGCCCGGTTGGCCCTGACCACCGGCCTCGCGATGATGAGCGACGCGGCCGTATCGCAGGAAGGGGGGGCGGATGCGGATCGCTGCGCAGCCCTGATCCATGCCGCCGTGCCCGGCGGTCAGGTCGTATCCGCCGGCGTTCCTGCGTCCGATGCGACGTTCGCCAGTGGTATCGACCTGATACCGGCCTTGTCCCGCCTTCCGTTTCCGGGGCCGTTGTGCCGCGTTGCGTTAAAGCTGTCGCCGGTTCCGGCGTCCGACATCCGCGCGGAAGTATGGCTTCCGCTGGGGGAACGCTGGAATGGGAAACTTCTGGAAGCTGGCAATGGCGGCTTTGGTGGTTCGCTGTCCGATCCCATGCTGACCATGCGCCACGCCACCACGCGCGGCTATGCGGCTGCGGGCAACGACATGGGTCATCGCGCTGAAGACGTGCAATGGCTGCTCCGACCCGATGCCGTGACCGATTTCGAATGGCGCGCGGACCGCGCGACGTCGCTGGCGGCGCGCGCGCTGGTGAAGGCCTTCTACGGTAAACCGGCGCGCCTGAAGTATTTCGAGGGTTGCTCCACCGGCGGCCGCGAAGCGATGATGGCGCCCCGCCGCTTCCCTTCCGATTACGATGGGATCGTGGCCGGCGCGCCTGCCGCCGGCTATGGCGACCTGCTCGCCGGCGGGGCGTGGATGCAGCGCCTGCTGCTGGCACCCGGCGCGCGCCCCGATACAACCGACCTGAAGCT
>APMI01003897.1_pt1 | contig 36265 bp, 24 predicted proteins | sample 667938 | NCBI WGS metagenome assembly APMI01 (sample SAMN01084076, study PRJNA167559) | wastewater metagenome | biome: Wastewater | place: Denmark: Ejby Moelle, Odense | collected 2011-11-28
GGCTCAACAGGATCATCAAATTCAGGTTCTTCATCTTCATCTCAAGGCGGCTCTTCATCTTCGTCAACTACAACAACGACCGTCATTACTGGAGGAGATTCAGCCCCATTGACCGGTGCTCCTCAAGGCTTAAGCAAAGCTGATTACTTATCAGATCCAAAATTCATTGCAATCGATGCCAAGCTGAGAAGGGAAAATAATTTAGCTGGCTTTGAAGTCGTCAGTGTGACCAGACAGTTAGTGAACGGAAACAACTTCGTCATCACTTACAGAAACTCTCAAGGAGTCACAATCGTCTATCAAGTCTACATTAGTTTCGCAGGAGACATTACTGTCAATGGCTCAACAGGATCATCAAATTCAGGTTCTTCATCTTCATCTCAAGGCGGCTCTTCATCTTCATCCACTACAACAACGACCGTCATTTCCCCTCCTACTCCAATTATTCCCTCTGCTGTCCCTTCAGATGTCTCTTACCTTCTTCGATCCAACTAACAATATTTCCCTATCTCTTCTTTCTCACCTGCCAATCCTATGTTGTTATCTTTCGCTAATGAACAGTTTTACTCTTATTTGCCATACTTACAAAATCGAGGAAGTGATTCATTCAGATTTGTTATATTCAACAAGCAAATCAATACCTATAGGTTCGTGACTTCTAACTGGCAACAATTCGTCATTAGGCCTGTTAGCGATGGTTCATACATTTTGACAGAGCTAAGCAATATGGCATCTACTGCTAGTCAAGGCCAAAGCTCAACTATACCTAACAGCTCATACGCCTCAATTTTGAAGAATGTTGGAGTCATCAGTTCATCAGATGTTCAATCTATGAACGGGTACAAGTATACCACAGCTGATGGCAATATCTAATACTCCATTATTGAAGTTACTTTGAATAACGCAAACAAATACACGCTGAAGTTATTTAGACTATTGAAACAGCAGGATCAATCTTATCAGTTACTAAGCATAGTGTTAGCCAATAGCGCATATAGAAGACTGAACTTCATATAAGACCCACATACTTCTGCAGACATATCATCAGCAATACAGGCATTGAATTTACCTTTGGGTTCAATCGACTACTCAACTCTTAGAGTGCAATCGGACTCATCTAACCGTAACATCTATCGTGTCACATTCTCAACCTTGATAAACAGTTACTCTCAAACTGTGTAAATTATCTATGATCAAAGTAAAAGAAGTGTAGCCTCTATACGCTATGTCAATTAGGGATTTAGTGATTACGATCCAGCTGTTGTTAGTGCATTAGCTAAGAATGACGATATAAGTGCTGTCTCTACTCAATCTGGGCTTCAGGAACTGAAATAAACTTATCAATTTTTGCAAACCATCAAACAGCTGAAGGGCAGCACTGTCAGAAATGTACTCGTCAGAAAGTACGGCAGCATTTACGAATTCTAATTTTATCTGCAATCATCCACACAAGGCTACAGAGTTCGAGTGGTAAGACTAGCAGCAAATAGTTTCGCAGTCAGTTCATACATGCCAATTGAAACTGCGAACTTAAGCCAGGGCATATACGTGTACTCAGCAGTTAAAAACGCAACTCCGAAAAATATTGAGGAGTTGAAGAAAACAAAGAGCTTTGCTATTTCAATGGCGACACTAATGAAAGGATATGCTCACTTCTTGGTGTCACCCCAGATTAAGGATATCTCCACAACAGAGAACCCGGGTACTGGATCAACGACATACAATATCGTGTTCAATACAATGAATGGTGTATTTTTAGCAATCCTGGAATTCCAGAATTCAACCCAGACCGCCACAATCCGAGCACTGGTGCTAATTGATGGCAATGACCTGAAGAAAGTGTTGCGAGGATGCCAGGAACAGAACAGCACAGGAGACAAATGCAATGTTTGTGAAGATGGCTTCTACTTGAATGACAATGGGTTCTGTTACGACAAGATCAAGCTTTGCCGAGCATACATCGGCAATGTCTGTGTTTCCTGCGACAGGCCCTACACACTTGACTGGCAGAACAATGCCTGTGCATCTGACTGCGGTTAATTGTGTAAAGTTTGATAAAATGTTAGTATTATATGAAATTATTTTTATGATATGTGGATGAGTGAATTATTATGTACAATTATTTATAATATTTGTAATTATTATGCTGCGCTTTGTACTATCATCAACACCCGCATCTTCAGCGGTTGTCATAGGTGGGCTTGCTCAACGTTCTATAAACAGTATTACTTACACTCGCAAATACTTCGAGGATTTAAACATCGACTATGCTTAAATTGAAAGGAATAGACTCATCGAATAGGAGAAAAAGCTCAAGAACACCATCAAAGCGTATAATATACACTATATAGAATTAAATCTAACGATCAAAATGCAAGCAATCATATTAAAAACCTGAAAATAGATAACAAGATATTTGCACATATCGACAGCATAGAGAACAAGTCCAAAGTTAGTGAGTGCGCTATTATTAATCCTGAACCCAGAAAAAAACCTGTCCGAATCTCAGCCATCCGAAAGTATATTATCACCACTCTCAAAAAGTAAAATTATTTTAATAAAGAGCGACTTTAGCCATGAGAGTGATCAGAAAAAAATATCTTTATGATGCCATCGTCGCCTTGGAACAGAGTCAGAAAAAAGTGGCCAAGTTGATGGTACCCACCCTGTATAACCTTGTCGGCCACGCCATCTCTAAGAATCTTGATCCTTTTAGATTATACATTCATGGAGCAATAATTGGTAAAACAACGCGATTTAGAGGAATTCGTTATCACGCTAAATCAAAGAGCGGTGCCGAACACAAAACCATCTGTCAAGTCAAAATCATCATCGAGTAGAGAGACGATAAACAATTCTGGGAGGAGATTGGATCCGGAGAAGCCCCCTCTGGATTTGCTGCAATCGTAAGAAAGAGACTTGTCGATATTGGTGCAAACTACCAACAGTTGGTAAGCTGCAGTGGAATCACTACAGCTAAAGGGAGACAGCAAAAAAGATAATTAATTAAAAGAAGAGTGTCTCTCAAATTGAAGGAAAATGTTAAGAGCAACATTTATATACCCAAGAAAACTATAATTAAATAAATCAGAGAACAGTAAGGCATAAAAGCCAAATAAATTATGTCAAGCTTAAAGCCTGCAGACCATATGCCATCAATTAGAAGAAGAGAAGCACTTTTCAAAAAGAATATGGGTATTGCATGAGCAATCTGATACATAAACTAAATATATTTACAAATAATCACAAAGTCAAACGAAGATGCCAACCTTAGCGCAGCGGAGTAACCGATCTTTAATTTTGTAGCCTGTCATCATCGTAGTTGCCACATAATTTTTCTGGTACCCAGGTGGGGTTGGAATTGTGACCAATCCTTCTGAAAAATTTGAATCAAAGGGTTTGTTGGTTGGATCGAACTATTCAATGTCGTATAGTTTCAGAAATTGTTTAGTGTTCTAGTGAATTTATACTATCTTTTTAAAATACTCATCATTAGGATTTGCTTTCCCTCTTTCTTCAGCTAAAGCTCTGCATCGCTTTATATTGTCTGCGAAATCCAGAAATTCTTTCGCGATCTTGGTGATAGCATAGTCTTTACTGTCTTAGATTTCCCTGAATAACATAAAATTTACTTCTCCGCCCGTTTTTTAATTCGTTGCAGCTCCTCTTATTGTTGCTTGATGTTCTCAAGTAACTGCTCTTACTTGGTGATTGACTCGCTATGGCTTTTATCCATTGACTGTAGTAATTAACTCAGTTTTTTTATTTCCTGCTCGTTCTTCTGTTTGGTTTCCTCCATTTTCTTTATGTTATTATGCACTAATTTTAATGATTATTATGTGTTTAGTTCGATTAATTCTTCATTAGTCATCTGGGATAATTTCTTCTCTGTCTTTGCTTTCTCTTCTGCAGCACCATTGGTGTTTTACTTTTTCTAATTTTTATCTTGAGCTTGCTCCGGATTCTTGTTTCCTTCAGGAGTTTGCTTTTGAGTTGAGAAATAGCTAAATCATCAACGAAATACTTCTTTTGTGAAAAAGCAGGCATTTGAACTACTCTGTTTTTAAGAGTTCCAAATCGAGCAGTTCGAGCCAAGGGCAGAAGGGTAAGGGCAAGTTTTTTTATCATCAACTTTATTCAATTATAATCAGACCAGAATTACGTTTTTATAATAAAATAGCATGATTTAGGCCCTTATTTATTATTAATTCTAGATCAATCGTGAAATTATATTGGAATATCTATTGCATACTTACGAAATATAATGCAATGCTTAAAAATCCTATCAAAGATCAAAATCGATGAATGTTAATCTTTTAAATTGCTGGCGTTCAGATATGTAAATAATGAGTGTTAATGTAAGTTGAGATGTTATTATAATCATAAAACTCCAGCCAGTTCATCAATATTATTAAGCATCTTGGGTCTGAAACTTTTCTATGGTTTAACAGGAGCTCTCTCCTCATATTATATCTTTTTGGGGGTCTCCTGGCGATGAGGAGGCCTCTCCTGTTCAGGATTTGTTCTAGCATCTATGGGTTGTGTTTGTTTAGGATGATACTCTTCTTCGAGTTTGAGCTTGCGGTAGTAGTTGAGGTCCATGTTTTCAAGACGATACTTGGGATACTTTTTGATCGTCTCGTTATACTCTTTTGGTAAGATGGTGATGATGTTATACTTTTTCTGCTGCTTCTCGTATATGTCACGCTCGTTTATGAATTTGGGTAGGCTTCCGAGTGAGCTTGTGCCATAATTAGAAAGGTGAGATTTTGCTTTATTATTTAATCAAGTACATCTGCGGGCACCATTATCAAGTTTAGGAGACTGGATTGGCTCTTCCCTTACGGTTGCAGCTTTAGGTTAAGATATAGCACTCATATTTTTAAGCGTAGGCTTTGACGACACTACTTCAGGCACATATGTCATACCCATTGAGGCCCCAACGTTACTAGACGCGCTGAATTAGTAACAATTTACAATGAAGGATTGCTATAGCGAGGTCTCATGTACTCGAAGTACCTGACTTTTTCTTGCAAGGACATCAAATAAAATTAATATATGTTTACATTAATAAAGCTTGACTTGTTAACACTATTGAATATCTAGTATTCTTTAATGCTGAGATCAAATCAATATTAGCAAATTTGATTGATCAAAGATAGCTTAGCTGAAAGATAAAGTTATATTATTACTAAAATTAATGACAGTCAGGAAAGAAGAGGAAGTCACAGCTATGCCCACCAAAAGATCTTACTCATATAACGATCTCATAAAGATGCAGACTGACTCAGCATACAACATGATCGGGAAAGTATTGCCATCTCAGAAGCCAAGTGCACCAAGAGCGACTATCGGCAACTCGGATCGGAAAAATATTAACAAGCTGCTATCCTAGTAAGAGCTGATGAAAACTATCGTGTCCGGCAGAGAGGGACAAGGACCTGCAGCATACTTACCCTCGCGTTACACAAACTAATTCGGAAAATAATAAACTAGACCTGATCTAAACTCATAACTTAAGTACGCATCGGTGCCTAGCTTTTCAATCGGCAAGGGACCAAGAAAAGGGGAAGAGTTACCTGTTTATAATTACATGCACTCCAAAAATGACGACATTCAACTTAATCTAGCTGATTTGAAGAGACGCAATAGTTCACCTTGCATTCGAATCGGAACAGATCAGCGAGTAAGTATATTTTAAACTAGTTTCATCAATAAAGACTTGATAAAATCACACCTGGTCCAACTTATGATCCCAAATTAAAGCCTGACGCCGCGTAAGCTCCAAAATACTCAATGGGAGTAAAGAGAAGCTTACCAGGCAAAGATCCCTTAGTTCCTGCAAGTAAAGCATAAGTAATTTAGTTGGCACAACCAATTTAGTAGGTCCTAGCACATATTTCCAGAGGGGAGGTAAAAGTCACTCTACTTCATCGTTGAGCAGAGTGCCTTACGATTCCAAAATTAAAAACTAGCCGTTGGTTGGTTTCACAAAGGGACCCAAAACTCTTGCGCAGTATAAGGGTTCAGTTGACGAAACGTATGATATTAAAACGTACGCGTATTTTAATGCAGTAAAACTATAATGGCTCACTACGATTTCGAATATGATGCAGGGAAGGGTCTGCATTCAGGTCGAGCTTGGGAGAAAAAATTTACAACTCTGAATAGTCAAATTCCATTACAAAGAAATAAAATGAAAAGTTTCACAATAGCTAGAAGCAGTCGATAAAAATAAGAGAAGCGAGGCAATTTCGTAAGTATGATGAGCCAGGTTCCTGCTTCAGTTCGCCTCAATCACCCTAAATTTTGATCTTCATATAATAAATTGTACAGAATGTAATATAAAGTGACTACATACACAAATCATTTAATCTCTTCTATCCTGTACTGGGTGACTTCTCTTGCCTGTTAACTGTGACTCACGCAATTAATAGCACCGCCTCGCTGTGAGAAGAAGCATTTGGGGCTAACTCCACATCCAAATTATAAATATGAGTTGCAGCTCTTATTTGAAACCTGTGATGACTATGAGTTCACTATGAATAACTTGTTTTCTTTATGAGGCCATGCCACTATTAAAGGATAATCTATATTATAACGAAAAAGTACATGGCTTGGAGTCTCGTTAAACTAAGAGCATCTCGATGATGTAGCCTTCACCGCATGGAATAGTTTTATATGACTCGCCTTTCTCCACATTAATCATTTTAATTTTGCCGTCCTTGGTACCAATGACGACAAGATCATTCTGTGATGCCGATGCCACAATCGAGCAGATCAGCACATCATTTTGTATCTTGCGCTCCAGGAACAAAGTCTCCACCTTGTTGCCATTTCGAGATATCTGCCACACATTGAGTGCTTTGTCTAGCCCACATGTGATCACTTTTGACCCGTTTTTGTTTATTATTGCTCCTGTTACGGATGTTGTGTTCGCAGGTAAATTGTACACGAATCTGCCTTGCTCTACGTTGTATACGTTTATTTTCTTGTCGTAGCTACCTGATAATATGTGAGTGCTGTCTTGTAAATCTATAATTGCAGTCACTGCAGCTTTGTGGTTTTCAAATCTTTAAAGTGGCTGCCATGTGTTAGTATCCCATATAATAATCTTGCTACATCCGATGTCTGATCCTGATGCTAAATATGTTTGTCCCCTCATTTTGACCATAGCCAAGCTGCAGATACTAGCCTTATGCTCCTTCAAGGTGGAAACAACTTTGCCATCATTAGACACCACTGAAATCGAACCATCTTTGAGACCAAACGCAGATATTTGATTATTAATATTTATTCCGCATAAAACGAGTTGTGAGCCCGGTACTTCAACTTTTGTAGCTCCAGTGAGGTTTACTTTTTAGGCCCAGTCCACGCGAAGAGCTTGTTGAGAGTACCCAATCTATCCAAAGAGAGGAGTTCCTGCCGAGAAAGTCTATGAGCTACCGACTCTTGGTTGAGCAACTGAAACATACTGCACTGTGCTAGGGAGCCTTGAAGCTGAATTTACTATTTGTGGATTCACAGTCTGGAACGATCTTTACTGAACTGGTGCCTGCACTTGCACAGGAAGGGGTCTATCAACTATGTACTCTCTACGCTAAACTGGAACTGGGATTGTACCAGGCTGGTACACCTCATCAAGTATCCTAGGCTCTTCCTTAAAAAGAATGGCGTCCACTTAGCGTATATAAAGATGACTGTTATCGTATACCCTTTCGACCTAGCCGTGGATGATGCTCTTGAGTTGAGTTAGTATCTGCTGGAACTACTTAGGCTGGTAGAAGCCATTGCTGTACTCGTTCAGGATTACGATTTCCCGTTGCAAATCGTTCAGTGGGAAGATTCGCTCTTTCTGCAACTCAGCAACATAGTTGAGGAAATGATACTTTTTGAGCTATTTGCTGGTATTCTCCATCTGCGAGATGGTCTGTGCGTTACTGGAGACAGTGCTGTTGAAGCTCTGCCTTGTTGCATTCGATTTGCAGCATGTGTTGATCGATCCATACTCGATTTATATTTGATCTTTCAGCCTGTTGATTTCTAGGATCTATCCTTTGAATTTAGCGTATCTTTCAATGTAGCCTTGATATATCCTATCTAGATGGGCATGCAGTGATAGTCTTAGGTCTTCAAGCGTGTGATTTATTTATGTTTTGAAGCTATTCATATCTTCGTTGACTCTCTCCTTTTCCCTACCAATTTGGGATTTGAACACTTTGATGTTACGCTACTCGAATTTCAGCAGCTCGGAAAAACCAGAAGGATACATCTCAACTTCCTCGGTCATCTTGCGCAAGTGCTCAGAGTGAACTCCCGATGTAGCTGTTCGATTGCTGATGTACGAGTTTTGATGATCTAGTCCTCTGACGTAGGCTGGACGATAGCCCCCAAATTTACTATCTGTACGCATATAAGTGATATATTTATGACTTAATCAATAAATATAAAATATAATTTTTCAACTGAACTTACACGACCTAGAATTCAATCATGTAGGCCCTAAGAAGTGCATGGTTGAATCATAACAAAAGTCACTCAGTCTCAACATAATATATAATTATTGTTTTTAATCAAATATTTAGTTCTAAACGGTTGAGTTTTAATATAACTTTGCTATACTTACAAGCAAATATATATTAAAAATCAATGCTAACTTATTAAAAATGCAGAAAATTAAATTATTTGCTATTTGCGCTATTGAAAATAGTAAGGTTAATTTGGAATTACACAATATGGAATAAATCATCGAAGAAGGTATATGGCCTTCCTTACCAAAAGCATACTAAGATATGTTGACCTCACTGTTTCAGAAAGTTACTCAATTGTAAAAACAAAACAAACAGCTGAAGGAAGAAAGAGAGAGGGATCTACTCTTATTGAAAAATAAATAGATTAAAATTGGAGAACTTAAGACTGAAATAGAAAGACAGAGTGTAGTTATTTTCAGAATGAAGAAAAAATAACAATTAAGATCTAAAGCAAAAAATGTTTAAATCTCGAACTTGTTTCAGATAAAAAATCGTTCAGTCAGCCAACATATATAATAGATGCGAAGGAAAAGCGAATCGTGTCAATACACGACAGTAGAGTCCAAAACACGCGAGAGTACTAAAGGATTAAGACTAAAATTAATCGGAGCAATCGGACCAATAAGATGAAAATCAATTTGATATTTCTTCATATAACCAGCTGATATATTGAAACCAGTATATATGAACATCCTATAAGTATAGAGGAAACAGTGCATTAATTATATCATACCTGAAGTCGGTTGTTGACCCACATACCACTAGTCATCTCATTAGAGCTGTTGTAGAAGCATCCGTATCCATTAATTTGACCATTGCGCATACAGCCTGAGAATTTTTAACCATTTACGAAATAAAATGTACCAAACCCTTGTCTCTCCCCTTTGCTAAATTCGCCCTCGTACTTTATCCAGCTGCTTCCACATTAACTGAAATTCCTCATGTTGACCCTTTCCTTCGATATCTCTAAATTGTAGGCAGTACCGAAGCCTTCGAATAGACCATCGGCCCATGACCCACTATAAATAATCTGCCCGTCGGAACTGTACAGTATTCCATTTCCATCCATCAACTACTTACCCGTGATGCCCTACTGGGTTTTGACTTCGCCCTCGTACCAGTATTGGTTAGGAAACACAATCTTTTTATACAGATTTTTGCCATTCATGCTGATTACTTTTGACGTGAGCTTATTTTGTTACTTTTATTCTGAACTAGTAATAGATTGCGTAGTTTTGTACATTTTGTCTAAAGATTTCTTCACTCGCAAGGAAACCGAGTGTTGAGGCGACTCGTTGTTAATATCGATACTTAAGTATCTGGCTGATCGCTGTTTTTCTCTCTCCATTTGTCTTTCGCGCTCTTTCTCAATTTTCAGTTGTTTGGCTGTGATTTGTTATGTTGCTTGCAATTAATCGTCAAATTCAGTGACTTATCTGATTACATCCTGCGCATCCACCAGGATGTCCTTCTTAATGCTAGTGGTATGGGGCACTTCTGGGATTGTGGGTGGCATCACAGGCGAGAACTCAGGCACATTGCTGCTCTTATTATGGTGACTATTACTATTGTTTGTATTACAATTTTGCTTACTTATGCTGAAGTTGCTGCTATTGTGACTCTCGTTCCATTTGTCGTCTTACTCAATCATGCGAAATATTGATTATTCTTTATTCAGACTTTTCAGACAACTCAGACTATCATTGAGTTTAGGGGTAGTGGAATCGAAGCGGCGATCATAATTGTGTTCGTAGCTTGCTAAAAAAGTTGTACCTACATTGAAGTTGTTAAAGTTTTGTCTTGGTTGCAGGCCTAACACTTTAAAATTGATTTTCTATTCATTATTAGTATAATAATTATTTTGTTTGTTGCATTCCTTCAACATATTCTACTTATTCTCCTTGTTCTGATACACTTATTTAGAATTTTAAGCAAGTCTTGACTAAAGTTTGCTTTTGACTAAATCGCGTAGGGCTGTTGTCTGATCTTTAGTAGGATACAGTTCACTCTGTTTTCGAGAGTGAATGACTAATTTCTTTTCCTCAACTACTCTGCTCTTGCTATTATTCGCATTACTTAGCGAGTATCGTGAATTCATTGATGCCATCGAAGTCAGTGATGCGTTGCTTGGTTTCTTACTTAATGATTTGTTATCATAGTTGCCTTGAGAAGCTGCGATTGTTTTTCTGCTGTTCACCAGCATCTATTTTAACATTTTTGTGCTTGATGATCTGGCTCTTTTTGTCAAACATGATGCTTTCGATGCTGAATTTTGTTCATTTTAGTTTATTCCAAGTATTTTACGCACTCTTTATTGCGAAGTAATGAGACCCAACCTAATTTATGGTTAGTATTATAGCATACCGGCAATCAAAGTTTTAAGCTATACTGAGTATACAATTTTAGAAACTCGGTGGATAAGGCTTTAATAATCAATTGTTGCTTTTTAATAGTTATAATACGAGTCTAATTTTTACATGCAAGCTAGCTCCAAAATCAGCATACCTAAACAGAAGATATCGGATTTTGGTGACATATAAGGTTCATAGTTTCTTTCAGTCAAATCTTTAAGTAACTCGGGAGGCAAGTAAAATCCAGTCACTGGCATAGACTTCTACAAAAATGTTTGGTAGGGACTGTTACATGCTAGACCCATATCTAAAATTTTTAACTTATTATTTTTGCAGATCAGGATTGATTAAGTATCTAAGTGGCAATTTTTAAAGCCGTTATCTTGGAGATATATCAGGGCTTCAAGCACCTTATTTACAAACTCGCATATTTCTGCTTAAGTGAACACTTTTTTCTCCTTAATTCTAGCGGAGACCAGCTGTCCTAGAGTCTGTTCATGAGCCTCAAAATAGACGGTGAGATCGTTGTTATTAGAGCACATCTCATTGATAGTAATCAGTTCGACACCAACAACATTTACAATATAAGGAGAATCCGCGAATTTTTTAATACGAGCATTAAATCTGCGTTGTTTTTATCCAGCCATCATCTGGTCTACGAAGTGGTATTTCTTAGAATAGCACCAAGGATATTTCGGATTCATTGAGCATTCTATCTCCCCTAAATGGTTATTCTCAGTTTTGGCTTTCAATTAACCTGGTTCAGAACTTAAAGATGTGGCAGTCTAAGGATGATGGGAGTTCCCCATTTGAATATAACTGTCTGCTATTATTAAAATATTTAATACACTTTTATAACATTTATTCATTGGTCTATGTGAAGATAAAGTTTAACGATCTTAGGTCAATATAAAATCAAAAGTCATCAGGGTTCGAAGTGAAGTAATTTGCATCAATTTTAACTTTGATAAACATTACACCAAATAGTAAAATCAGTAATGCTAAAATTAGCAGCATCCAGAACCTAGCAGCTGGCGAAAGTTGAAACCCTTAATTTCGGTCAACAACGTACTATTGAAACAAATCTCCTTGTTGTCTTCTCTGCTGAATTCTCATTATTCACCTACAAGCTATAGTAATACTTCAATAATTAATTATTATCAAATCCAAAAATAGAGAGGACAAAGAACACATAATTATTCACTTGTTGTGATAAACGTGATACATTTGTGAATTGCATATTCGGCGCTGAATCTCGCTCACCCACTCATTGTTTTTTTTATTGTGTGGCCCCTCAATCTAAACGAGACAGGAGCGAACAAAATGTGAGATTTTATCACTTAGATGACTTCCTTTTTCATATTTCTAGACATATTTGTTGAATTTATATATAGTATACAGATCTTTATTTGACAGTCCGCAGTCAAAATCTACTCTGTTTCTCTATATATCTAATACTACTGTAGGTACTCCTTGTTAGAACTCTGACTTCTTCCATGATTTTTTAAGTTTGTTAATGAACTTTGTGAGTCTATTTTATGTTCTCCAGAACCCAACAATCAAGGGTACGGGGGAGTCCATGAAATCACAGTGAGGGTCAGTGAGCGTGCATAAGACAACAGGATTAACATATATTAGGGGTCTTATTGATGCCTAAAGTGATAAAACAGCCTGGGAAAGTTTGTGCTTATTCTCCTTTGAACAAATTAGTATTATTTTGAACTACGCTAAACTCAAGTAAGTCAGCAAAGCAGTAAGAGATGTATTTACTGTACACTTTGAGCTCTCAATGTAGAAATCAACTGAATGCTCCATTGATAATACTGAATATGGCTCATTTAGCAGCAGTGGTGTCTAGTTTAGCTTGTCAACTATGCCGGGTAGTATAGATTGTAGAGATTACTTCATACTTTTCCAGTGTACCATCATAGGGTCCGAAAAAGAGACCAATCTCTGATGAAATATCATACCTCTAATTTCCTTGAAAAGCACATTTAGTGAAGTTTAGATGAGTCCGTCAGCAACAAAGCAATAGTACCTGTCTACCAAATAGTAAATATTCTTATGCTCTACGCATTACTGGGTCTCGTAGACATAAATATACTTCGTAGTGTCCTGCAAATAGTTCGGCAAGATGAGGCAATCGCTGGTCTTTGATATATTCGAAGTCAGCTTGTGTATCTAAGTCATTGAACTTGTCTTTGGTTTCTCAATTAAGTGGTGTTTGACTGAGCTTAGCACTAGTTCAGGGACGGCATAGCGGTCACTCTTTATTTACTTTGATTTTGTCTAGGGGTCTGCTGATATTGCTTAGTATGAACCAGTATCGAAATTGTAATCTAAGACAAACAAATCAATAAGGTTAGCAAATTTGCGAGGAGATATGAAATTCTAATCTTATTCACTGCTCTCTATAGCAATCTACACCATTTAATGACTGTTTGTTTTGTTTAATTTATTTTTATCCAGATGAGCATCCAATCTTGCCAATAAGCCGAATGCGCCTTAAATTTGCATGTGCTGAGTGAGGAAAGATTTGATATCCGATAGAAGTTATTAAATGTCTGCTTCCATTTTGTTATTAGATCTGCGAATGTAATGTGTACGCTTGCAGTTAGCAAGACTCAATATAATAAATTTGAGTCTATTTTGCTCTCACGGTAAGGTTGATTTATAAAATTGAGTCAACACAATTAATAATAGTTCTAATGCTGAGACTAGTCACCAGTCGCAACTTCCTGTTCTATTTCTCAAATCCTCAAGTTCACAGCTTTAAGGTCGATCGATTCCAAGTTAAAGATTATCGTACAATGTGCTCGCTGGTCAAGTAGCGATACCCAATCCTTAATGAAGCGATTGAAATTCATAAAGACATCAAGCTGGTTGACGAGAATAATAAGCTTATTGGTAAGTACTCAGCCTCCTAAGCGAGAAAGAAAGCCAGCACCATGAAGAAAGATATCGTGCTTGTAAATGCCTCAACCAACCCTGCTGTTTGCAAACTATATAATTTCAGAGAATCTATTTTAAAACGATTCCACGATGAGATCGTCAACAAGCGAAACGACCAACGTAAGTAATATTATACTCAGTAATAAAAAAAGCATCAAGTTCGAAACAGCTCAAACTGGCCACTAACTTAAGCGAGAATTAACTTCAAATTAAAGCTAAGCAAGTTGCTGAATTAGCAAAGAAGAACTTCAATGTGCGAGTGTATGCGATCTGTAAATAAAATCAAAAGAGTGAGGGGCTTGCTAAATTCGATCATCTAAAGTCGCTTGTTCAAAACAAATGCATTGTAGAAAAAGATATTCGGGTTGACGAACACGTCGAAAAGTAGGATGATTTCGAGTCAAAGAAAAATGCAAGCAAGGAGCCTAAATATTCGATTTCAGTCGTGTTTAAGTCAAAGTAAAACGAATTTACTAACCTACTAAATGAAAGCTCAACAACAGATCCAGAAAGCGCAATTTAGATATTCTTGAAGCGATTCTACAAGCAGTAAGACGTGGAAATGAGAGATCTGAAAGCAACTTAAATAGTATCCGAAGATGTATTAAATGTTAATGATGAATTTGCAGACTCAATTGTTAAATCGAAGGTCGGTCTTGAAGGAAGCAAAAATGATTAATAGAAGACTTAAGCAATGATCGAAAAATAAAAGTAGGCATTGATAAATGCCACTTCTTACACTGAAAAATAAGCCAAAGCCAGAATTTTAAATGAAAGACTCAAAAGAATTTTAGAAATATGATTGTTAATCAAATTGTAATATCAGTGTAAATTAAAAAATTTTCATTGTCGTCTTCTACGTAACCGTCGAAACACATAAGCATCAGATGTAGTATTTCGAGATCTTGTTCGTTGAGCAACCGGTTTATTTTCTTCTTCTTCTCTCTCAGAAGTAACAGAGCTAATATGGCTCATATTTGTTATTTGTGAAATATGAGAAATGTTTGGCACTCTTGAGTTCTGCAGGTGCTCACAGTTTCGACAATACCATTAACCTTATGGGATTGTACTATTCAGCACGGGATCACAGTAAATATGGCAACAGTAAAAATCGCAGTGATCGCATATTAGTAACACATTTTCGTCATCTCCTCTTCCACACACATAGCAAATAAAGTAGTCTTATTATTTGAATACCATCTATTTAGGCTCCACTTTTATCTATTCTTCTTCCAAGTTTTTAGTAATTTTGGTCAGTTTATCAAATTTTGTACGACAACAAGGACAGGCAGTCGATGATTTAGCCCAAACATTAATGCATTCAAAGCAAAATTTGTGTTTGCAATTTAAAACTCCATACGGTGGTTAATATTCAGCGAGACAGACTGGACAAATTTCATCATAAAGTTTTCCTTTCTTCCCTTTGATTGTCATCGTTTTAGTGAGGTCAACTGCCCTCCTTTTCTGCTTCTTGGGTGAAGGTGTTTGCATGTACTATTCCGCTTCGATGGATTTAAGCAGCTGTGAGATGGACTCTCGATAATCGAACACATCTGTCTCAGTACTCATATATTTACGAGACCTCCTTGATTTAGACTGAGTAGAGCCGAGTATAATGCTTTATGTGTCATCCCCTTCAATGCGAGCGTCGTTGAGAGAGTCGGAAACAGGCAGAGAGCTGGTTTGGGAACTAGCATTTGAGCTCATGTTTATAATAATTATAAATGGTGTAAAATAACTATCACTGAGCGTACTTCAACGGCAGCTTATTAATCCAGTCGTCATAGGCACTACAGCTGGTTCTATCGGGATATATAACCATTGAACGTAGAAACTATGCAATTTTTGTTTATTCATTGCTTGGTTCACCACTAGAGCAGTTTGACGATTTTTACATATTTTAAAAGCCCTAACTAGTACTCTCTCCATTTTCGCACTTCTGTTTGTTCAGCTTCTTACGATTCTTTTTCTTTTGCTTTTTCTCCCTCTGCCTCATTTCAATAATTTCGTCCAAATCCAAAATCTAAAAGATGAGGTCGCTCTCATCTCTAAGATCATATATTTCCTGATTCGTGAAAGTCTAAGTTTCGAATTTAAGAAAGAACTCTTTCAGATTGGGTAGACTGGAGAAAACAATATCTAGAAATTCAGTAGGAGTAACACTATCTATTTCCAGGTTGATAACCTAACTAAGCAAAGTGGTTACATCTCGTATTTCCTTGCGTCGAGTGTACCTGCGAACCCGAGAAAGCTCCTCGTTGATGAGACAGTACTCTTCTTCCATGGCACTGAGGATTGAGCGAAAAATGTCCTTATTTGTACTGGTGGCTGCAGTTTTGTTGAACATGATTTCTTCTAATTGTAGTTTAATATTTTAAACAATATGCCTCATAAGCTCTTCGAGTAATTCCTCTTCCTTCTTGCGTAGTTCCATAGTCTGCTCGTGTGCGATCTACTTTATGGTCGAGTGTGTGATCGTGTTGCTGTATATTATCTTATTTTTCGTCACAATGGTCTTCGTTGCCTTGATCTGACTCGATGAAAATTTCAGCGTTTGACTGATCTACATGAAATTCTTGCTCTTCGGGTTACTATATGTGCTCAGGAACTAATTGCACTTTTTGCTTAAAATGTCACATAGGAAAGCATCGGAAGTGTCACTATATTTTCTGTCCTTCATTATTTCTAAATTAATAATATTAACCGTATAAGCCATCAAAACTGTTGCTTCCCAGCTATCACACTGCACTCACTAACAATACTGTTATGTTTTATATCGGCTTTAGATTTGTTTATATTTAACTCTTGGTAGAATTTACGTAAAATTCATGTGATGCCAAACTCATGGTCTATTGAAGTAAAATAGTCAGGTTAAATTTTACTTAAGATTAACTAGAAAAAGCAAAAAATAATATAGTGAATTTTCTTTTGGATCTATATTTATAATTATGATTAACTTTAGGAATGTGTGTCGCATAGGCAAAACACTGTTTCTAAATAAAGTATTATCCCCTCAAGGGAACGAAACATTTCGCTAGACAAACTATACAAAGAATATGAAACCTGTAAACGTGTAAGATTTTTTTAATAAGCTTGGCATTAATCATCGATCAGCTCCTAATGGATTTAGAATAAAATAATGTCTGTTCTGCACGAAACCGCATTATAATGATCAAACAAATTTGTTCACTCTGATTGTTAACAAGCAGGGTCTCTATTACTGTCACCGATGCGCATCTAAGGGAAACTGGTCTCAACTTAAGGCCAAATATCTAAACACTGAAGCCACAGATATCTCGACTCTCATGTCTGAATAAGGTTCAATTGGGAATGGCGAGTAGATGCCAGTATCTTAAATCGAGTACTTCTTTTATTTGAGCAATATGAAAAAACCAGAATATTAACAAGCCCTCAATTATCTAAAATAATCAGGCCTGACTTAGCAGACAATATAAAAATATTTAGTAGGAGCAGGTGTGGAGACATTTTTTATATAGACAGGAAAACCCATGCAAATAAAATGTCTTCACTTTCCATTTTTTCAGTTTGCCAGCAAAAATAAAAAAAAAGGTTAGCAAAAACCTGGAGATAAACTTTAGACCTCAATTGTGAAGTACAAAGTGAAAGGACTGTCTCCACATGCAAAACACTTTCGATTTCATCCCCTTGCAGCTAAGAGTGGCTTCTTTGGACTCAACACCGTCACTAGCACAGATAAAGTGATAGTGATAACAGAAGGGTAACTAAACGCGATGGCTGTGAATCAGCAGACAGGCTACCCTGCTATATCCCTGCCTCAGGGTGCTAGCAGTCTCAATGACCAATGTCTTCCATTTCTCGATCAGTTTGAAAAAATAGTGCTCTGGTTTGATAATGACTAATCTGGTCGCTTGGGTGAAGATAAAATTTGTTATAAAGTTGGCAGCTCAAGAACCTATATAGTCCGTCACGATATCCCTGAACTCAAAAACGCTATTGATTTTTTGAAACACGCTCCATAAAAAATGAAATCACTTATTGAGAAAAGCAAAACAAAACCAGGGTAAAACATTTTATCCTTCGCAGATATTGAATAATCAGTAAAGAATAGAATTTTCCGCCATGAATAGTATGTGGGAGTTAAGGTTGATTGGCTGCCATTCTTTAACAAAAAAGTCAAAGGAATTCGAATGCAGGAGTTGAGTGTTGTTTCGGGGCCAACTGGGTGTGGCAAGACTACTTTCTTATCTCAGGTTACACTCGATCTCTGCAAAAAATAAATTCCTGTACTATGGGGCAGCTTTTAAATTAAAAACGAAGTTCTTATCACAAATATGATCATCCAGTTTTCAGGTTTGAATTTGTTCTAGCAAAAATAGAAATTTGAGTATTACTCTGAACAGTTTAAAAACTTACCTTTATATTGGCTGTCTTTCCATGGATCTAATGATGTCGAGAAAGTAATGGCAGCAATTGAATATTCCATTTAGGTATTCACTGATTAACATAGAAACATAAGATTTCGCTAGTCATTTTGGATACCCTTCAATTTTTACTATCTTAACAAGCATAAGGATATAAGAAATTTGACCTTCAAGACAAAGTAATGTCTAGGCTGCGTAAAATAGCCACTGACCACAACGTGCACATTGTGATTGTGATCCATCCAAGAAAGACTGAAGATAACCAAGACATTCAAATCCATTCTATTTACGGCACCAGTAAGGCTACTCAAGAAGCCGACAATGTTTGGATGTTGCAAAGCAGAGATAATTTTAGAGTTTTTGATATTAAGAAAAATAGATTTGATGGTGATGTTGGCAAGGTTGCAATCGGCTATAATAAACACTCAAAAAGCTTCTTCCAGCTTAAAAAATCAGAGCTCTCTTCTATATTTAATAACGAGAGCACAATCGACAAAATAGTATAGAAAAGGCAATAATAAAATCAATAATAAAATCAAAATATTTAATAAAAATAAATTTAAATAGAAAAATAAGAGAATGTTAGTAAGGATCTTTTAGCTACTTCATTAAACCGAACAAAAAAGTCGACTTGATTTGTTAAATGAAATTTAAACATAAAATATTTGGCAATATTACATTTACTTTATAAACTAAATCGATATTATAAGTTCTTATAATGCAGTCAAATACTTAGCCATCAATACAACTGGAAGATATAGTTAAAAAGATACCATTTACGTGTAGACTTATATTTGTTGCTGGGTTGGTCACCTGGCTTTTAGATTTTATCAGCATAACAACAGGAGCTCTTATGAACAGCAATCTATCATGGCAACCAAAATTTAAAGTGTGGCAGATAGTAACTGCATCATTTTGCGTGAATTCTCTCTTCAGTCTGATGATTGTCGCTATTAACATGTACACTTTCATGCCAAAACTTGTAAATATGCGCCTATTTAGTAAACAAAAGTTTCAAGCTCCTGGCTTATTATTAATTTCATCGTGACAGGAATAGCAATTCAGCTAATTTATACAATAATAGGGTAACTATTACCTGCATCCTTTACACTATATGTGTATTTTGGTTCAATTGAAGGAATTTGGTTTAATTTAATGTTCAAATACTGCTACTTTAACCGCGACTATCGTATTAAATTATGCTGTTTTCCTATTAAAATATCCAAACTGGCCTACCCGTTCATATTTTTAGCCGTTTTCATGTTACTAGACTTTAAAATTAAGTTAGACGGCCTCATCGGTATCGGTTTAGCTACTATGGAATGTATCTTATTTAAGGGAAGTTTAATTTCTTGTACCAGCGAATTTGTTAATAATTTTATGTCAAGATTTCAATGCTGGGTCTTAGTTGATCAAGTGCCTTAAAGACCCTTTGAAGGGCTATAAGATATGGTCGTTAATCCGAGACTGTCAGGAATTTCCTCTACTGATGATAGCAATGTTGACTACTTCAAAAATAAAAAGGGAGTTAGATTAGGATGATATTGATATATTGATATTAATAATTTATGCATCATGCAGCAATTAGCTTTTTGATCCAGTTGTTGAGCTCTTCCACTTCCTTTTTATGCAGTTCCGAACTTCCAACCGCAGTGGTTGCAATCGCTCTTCTGCCTACATATCTGACTTAATTCGCAAATCCTAGTTTCTTAAGGACTCTGTTGATACGTCTCTCAGCAAAATAGTAAGCTCCTCCGTTAAGATTTTACTCTTGGATCCAATAAATAGGTACCGATTTGTCTTCAACTTGACTTAAAATTTGCTTAAGTTGAGCTTCAGGGAAAGGGAAGAGTTATTAGATTGCAAATAACGATGTCGCTGCCGATCCACTCGCTTTGATTAATTCCTCAATTTCGTATACAAACTTACCAGAGCAGAGGAAAACTGTTTTGGATTTGGCAACTTTATCAGCATTAATATAGCCAATGATTTACTAAAATTTAGAGTTAGGTCCCATTTATTCGAATGTTGAGTGGCAGGCACTGTGTCTCAGTACTATGTTAAGTGTTAAATGTACATGCTTTCGGTCCTGCTATCACAAGAGGACTTCTATAGTTGCGCTTCATTTGTCGTCGAAGCACGTGGAATATATTAGCAGGTCGTGTTGGGTTCACCAACTAGAAATTTGCAGTTCTATGGTTTTAGTAGAAAGTATTCTCACTCATTGGTAGTTTAATGAGCTCATTTCCGGGTTTAGGCGAATAATATTGAAGTCCTCCATCAGTATTAGCCGACTGCAAGAATCTCTATATGCGACAACTTGAGTGCTCTGGACCTGCTCCATCAAAGCCATGGGGAAGAATGAGGGTGAGACCTGTCTGTCTCATCCACTTATGTTAACTATTGGTGAGGAAGGTATCAATTACCACTTGGGCAGTGTTGAAAAAGTCTCCAAATTGTGCCTCCCAACAAACAAAGTTGAGCGGATTGTCTATTGAGTATCCATACTAGAATGACATGGCCGCATTTTATGTTAGAGGACTGTTGTAGAACTCCACCTTTCCTCTACCTGGTGCTTGCTTACTAAAGTAGTCGAGTGGATTATGCTCTTATTATGTTTTCTGATCTATTAAATTCATATGCCTTTGGGAAAATGTTCCTCTTTACACATCCTGGCCAGTAAACCTAACGTTATAGCCTTCATAATTAAGAGAAAAGAAAGCCAGAGCTTCACAAGTCGCCCAGTTAAGTTTATTGGCCTCAATTGATTTTAGTCTCTCATCAACATGATATCGTTTAATTCGGGAGTGCAATGTGAAATCCTGTGGAATATAGATGGATGCCTTTGCAAACTATTTAAGAGCTTGAATATCGAAACCAGTTGGGTATTGCTCTCCATGAAGAGTGGGTTTGAAACCTTTCCATTGGTGAGTAAATGCTCGACTTCCCTTTCGATTCTCATCAGTATAATCTTTTAGGGTTATTTTATCGATTGCCTTGGCTTCGTTAAACTATTTCTCATACTGCTCCATTTTAGCATTCTTAGTCTGTTCATAGAGACCCTTCGCAATGCCCTGTGACTCAAGCAAAGAAGCATATGCTACAGTGTTAGGTTTGTGCACTTTTCTTATTTAATGATACATCTTAGGTTGTGTGAATTCAGGCTCGTCTACTTCATTATGACCGTACTTCCTATAACAAATTAGATCGATGAGAATGTCCTTCTTGAACTTTTTTCTATACTCAATACTCAACTTGATAACCCGATAAACTTATTCAATGTTCTACGAGTTCACGTGGATGATGGGCATGTTGAAGCCTTTCCCCACATCAGACGCATACTTAGAGCTCCTTGAGTCGATGGGTCTGGTCGTATATCCGAGCTGATTGTTTGTAATTATATGAATTGTACCATTTACATTAAATTTAGGCACTCTGGACAACAGCATGGATTAGAATACAATACCCTGAGCACAAATTGCTGAGTCACCGTGTACTTGGATATTAAGGACATCATCTTTTGTGTGATTTACCATTTTCGATCGAGCTTTGCCCATTGAAACTGGATTCTGGGCTTCTAAATGAGAGGGGTTATGAACCATTGTCACTCTTACTTTCTTTCCGTCGTAATCCTTCTCAACACTTTGAGCAATATGAGATACGACATCATCCAAAACTGTGAAGAGTTAAGATGGAGTGTCTGTTTTTCCACTAATTTTCCTGAACAAAAACCGAGCTGGATATTATAAAACATTAACAAGAGTATTCAATCTACCTCGATGAGGCATTCCAAAAACTACATCCTCAAACCCATTATGTGCTGCTAATTTGAACAATTCATTTAATGCCAGAACAGTGCTTTACGCGCCTTCACCCGAATATCGTTTAAAAGTGACAAACTTTTTATGCAAGAAGTGATCTAATGCTTATGCTTAAACTAAGCACTTTGCTAATCCTACTTTTTATTATGATGAAATTTCTGCAAGGCTTATACTTTCAAAGTTTTCGTATAGCCATTGTCTTTAGTCAGCGGTGTCCACATTATCAAACTCAACGCCCACAGCTCCCAGATAGCTGGATATCAATTTCTTCTAGAGCTCTTCAATGGATTTGCATGCTTTGGCTATGGGTGATCCGCGATATTTGAATTTGTTCATGGGGTCCTGGAACGAAATACCTACGTCAGTTGGGCGTACGAAATGCTCATAAGGTCTTGATATTGACATAAGTACTTGTTGTAAATGCCAAGAGGATCCAGCTTGGCATACAGATGTCCATGCTTGCGGAAGAAGTTAATGTAATGAGCCAAAATGCATGACTCATTCTACAGTGTCTCCAAGTTAATGCTGAATTTGTCAGGGTGATAGAATTCGGTTGAGAATCTACAAATTTTTGAGCACAGTCTCAGCATGTTTAAACTTAGAATTGTATTACTTTTGTCTAAATAAATAAGTGTCCATATATATAACAAAAATATCATAGTCTGTCGGCTAACTTTCTACTGCCTCCAGTTAACTTATTTTTCAACCGTACTTCAATCTTGAAGCTACGATACTATTGATCGGATTCAAGTATAAGCAAGTCCGAATATACGTTGCTTTTGAAGGTGCAGTTGTTGGGTGTGAATTTAAGCTCCACTTTGTCTTGGTCAATACGAGCTTCAAAATATTCGCCTTTCTCCATTCTTGCTGTGCAGTCATCTAAATCTAAGCCCTCCAGTTTTATGGGAATGCTGAACAAATGAGGAATTATTGAATTAATCTATATGCTTGCAGTCTATTATGGCTATGGTGGCTCGGAAGTCAGTTTTATTTTACGATTAAGTTTAACGCTCTATTGTACATTCGAAAACAATGAAAATGTTACAATTTCCTTAATGGGCTTATTTGGCTTGAATCGAAGATATATTGTAGATTTATTATCCTCTCTTGATTCATTCATTTCTATTTTGAGCTTCAACCAAGACTTTATCAAACTTAGCATTTTAGGATCTGGATGATGGACCTCAATTCTGTTGGGTTTGAGTCCTTGCTGCCTCAAAAACTGAGGTACTTCCATCATCAGTACTTTAATGCATTCATTACGAGTCTTACACTTGATCTCCTCATCAAAGTAATTCTTATTTATTTAATTGATGCAGGAACCCTTCAGAAGGTATTGCCACTTGTATTGATCTGTCTGGACTGCTAGCATCGCCTCAAAATAACCTTATTGTTTTGGCTTGAATTCAATAGGAATAGCTAACACATCGCTGATTTTAGTCTCCCAGCGTTCATCATACCCTACGAAATTGAAAAATTGCATTTCGTTCCTTTCGATGTAGCAAGAAAATACTTAAGAACCGACTTCCAAAGTTGAGTTCTTTTGATAAGGGTTCTTAAATTTGATGATTTCCAGAACAGGGTTCAAGTCGATAGATTAAAACTCGACTGTTTCTACAGTGAATGGTGCAATTCCAATACCCTCAATTTCATATACTTTGGTTTTGTTAAATCCGTATAGAAGCTTGATTGTGCATTTCTCTGAACCCTATGCAATGGGTTTGTAATAAATACGAACTATCACTTCACTATTGTTATCAGGCTGGTTATACTCCAAATAGAAATTAGAATTGGAAATAGTATATGTGAAATTTTATTTGCTCTCGTTTACTTCAGTTAATTTAACTTCTCTGAAACCCGTTCGACCCACTTCTACCTTGAGTGCCATCAGCTGCCGCTTGTAGTGCTCATGTGACGTCATTTACACTTTGTATATATGAGCTCCCTTCTCAGGGCAAAATATTCTTATCGTGCTCTATTCATTTATCACTTTTGTTGGCTTGAATTTGAGCCTGTACAGATAGCTCGAGTAAGGCTTAATGTCAAATGATTTTTCGCCAATTAAATACTCACAGTCAAAGTCTACTTTATAGGCTGATGTTTTGGATAATGAATTCTTAAATTCAAGTACTTTCTCAATTTATTAATCAATAAGACTTTCAAATTTAATTTTCTCCTCATATACAACTTGATCTTCCGCTTCGATAGTGACAGAGTACCAGAAGTATCTGCCTTGTTTGTCTACAAACTTGAGGAACCCGATAAAAATACCAGGACTGTTAACCGAGACAATGATGTTAAATGCGAGTTTTTCATATGGCTCCATGACTATTTCAGGAGAACATTATATTTCCATTAGATCTGTACTTACATGATACGACAATCGCTCTGGATATGGATTTTTAATTTGAATTGTGTGCAGGTTAGACTTACCAGTAAATGTTGAAAAATATATGTGATCGTCTGACAACGGTTACTCGGACACACCTTTAATGTTGTATATTATTTGTTCATTAGTGACTAAGTTCGTAATCTTAAGCTTGCAGTTTGATTACGAAATCCAATCGGGATGATACACAAAGTATGAACTCACTTGACAGTTTTTCTTACAAATGTAGTCTTTCTGTAGGCAAATCTCATTTTCTTTAAGACTGAATTAGTTGGTCTCCATATCAGCAATTTGGCAATTAATTTTCCAATCTTTATTGGAGCAATTCTCAAAAGGAATTTCTTGCACAAGGGGAGTTCTTGCATTAGTCTTCATGACTAAGTTGCTGACAATGGGTTGGCTTGTCACATTCACTTGCGCTTTAAATCTTCTTACATCTCGCTTATCATTGCTGAGAAGCACAAAGTCAAGTACTAAATCCTTGATGATAATATTGAAATTGCATTATATTTTCAGTTTGTTTCGAATGTCGGTTTTGCTTTTCTTGCGATGGAAGATAGTAAGTTAGTTTGGAAATTTGATGAACTGCAATATTTTTGGATCCATGTTAACTTAAATCTTGAACAGCATCTACTCTTTATCATCTTCTACTATGTTTGAACCCAGTTCTAAGGGACGATTGTTGGTGCGGTTTATAGCCTTTAGGGTCTCCCATTTTTGCTACATCAGCGACATAGCCTTGATCATGAAGTTGTTGTAGACCGGAAGATTCAGTTCAATTGTTTATTGGGTGTTTAAGTATATTAAATTTTGGCATTTTATTTATTGCAATGGTTTAGGGACCTCAGGAAGTCCAGTTATTTCATACTGAAATTCTCCCACAGCTGGATCACAGAATATAATAAAACATCGCACAGACTTTAGCACCATTGGACTGTAGAATAGTTAAATAAAGCTGTTAGTGTTTCTTCGAATTTTTAGAGTATCTACTTACACATAGAAATTAAACACTTTAGGGCTTTCCTTAGTTTCTAATAGTTCTTACGATAAAATGATTTTGAAATTGCCATACTATTTGTCATTGAAGGTATTCTCTACAGGTATTTTGATAGACAAACTTTCGTACATTGGACACCTCAAATTCTAGAGCTTCTTGATGCTTTTTCTGCCAACAATTTGGCTCTTTAATTAGAAAACAAGTGAGCATCCAATGCCTGAGTTGTTGTCTAACTATTTTTTGTTAAAGAGGACCAAGTATGCCACTTATTCTTGTGATACTCTACTCTTGAACTAAATGGCAAGTTTATAGCAGCCTTTTGGTTATATTCTGATGCACTCTTGGTCATTGGTGTAGTAGTCAGGCGAACCCTATATTCGAATCCAATAGTTGACGTATTTGTTTGAGGGGTTCTTGATTTCGATGTACTTTATGCAGCGCTACCCCAGCTCGCATGTAAAGATGATGGGCGGAGTTTTGGGCATCTGCTGCGGTAAGGACTCATAAAGCTGGTATAGTAACATAAACATTTACTTCTCCTTAATGCTCTGGTACTCATCTTCAGATACAAGTGGGATTAGGTTGGCCTTAATCAACATCGAATATAGCATCCTGATATTTGTGGTGAAGTCACTTGTTGAAACAGTGTGTTTATTAAGTCCTTATAATGACTGGTTTTTGTTCATGAAATTGTAATGGTACAAAGCGTATATAGGTGCAAAACAATCTTTGAAATCTTTGTTTAAATCTACAAATTTGCGATCGTCTCCTTCACTGTGCTCAGAGTATATGCCGCGTATCCACTTGAGTACTTGCACTTAATTAGTGGAGTACACATTGGATTTCAAATCAGTCGTCTTCACCTTCTGCGGGTTGTACCAGAAGTTGCTGATGACCTGGTAGAACAGGATCACCCAACTCTCTAAGTGAATCACTCGGTAATACTTTTTATAGTACTATGCCATATGCCTCAGTTTGGGATCTTGGAATATTTTGATAAATCTCTCACGATCTAGTAAAAAGTAAGGACGAATGTGATTCAAAAGACATCCCATCGATTTTAGAATACGAATTATCCATTCATAAAATTTTTAGGGAGTATCAACTTAAGGTCCCATTTTTTAGAGATCCTTCTTGTTAGTAATTTTGAACAAAAATTTTAAGAGCACTTAATTGGAGTTTACAATATCTTCAGGGAATCGCATAACTTTATCATCTTTCAAAATAGTATTAATCCATCTTCTAATTACCTCACAGGGTAAGTGGTAATCTGCCTCCGTTACTTGGTCGTAGTGATTATGCAGTTTATCGATGATGTTGCGAGTATCGATACTCCTCAAAGTTATTGATTAGTTTAATGTTTCCAGCTTGTACAAGTTTTACTTATCACTCAGATATGGAAAATTTGTAAACAATGAGTTATCAGAAGTGCCTGATATTGGAAAATTATAATGCCGGCATCCGTCATTAATTTATAAGTTCACAGTAAATGACACAGGTTTCTTAGCGACGAACTTGGCGATGACATATAGTTACTTCTTATTGATACCCATTTTAGTACCTTCAGGGTAAAACAAGTTCACCTAAGGAATCAAAAGTAGTTCATCTAGGTTCTCGATTCTGTGCTTGATGTCGATTGTTTAGTACCCTTCATTGATAATTTTGAACATACCTACTGATTATACTTGCAGAGGAACAACAGGTAATATGAGTTCTTGTCTGTCGAACAATAGGATTGGATACTGACCTTCTCCTTAAACCTTGATTTCAGCCTACTGCACATAATCACCTTTGTCCCAGTTGTATATTAATACAGGAAATTTGTAGCAGTATATTCCCTGCTCGTAAGGGTTGAATGCAATGTTAATACACTGCCATGATTTTGCTTTGACTTCACCTTTTCTATTCTCAACTTCAAAACACAATTTTTTTCCATTGTCTGTCTTAGGTACTTAAATTTTCCATTTCAATACCACATCGCTTGGGTTCTTCAATGTCACAAACTCAACCAAAGGATGGAAGCAAGCATTCTCTTTATCATTGATTATTTTCTTTTTGAACTTGATCACTGCAGGTTACAAGAAAAATTTAGGCTCTTTGGCGTAGCACGATACTGTTTTAGTGATCAAGTCATTTTTAATGAAATTTTATATGTAAATGGGTAGCTAGAACTCATAGAATCCAGGAACGCTTGGCTGGAACAATAAAGTAAATTTACTTGTTGACTTTGCTTACACTCGTATTTTGTGCACCATCTGCTGATTTGAGAATTTATCGCTTTATATCTTATTTTCTTTGTCCATTGAATCAAATGAAAGACTTAAGAATTAAATCCCTCGTGAGTGCTTATTGAGTAGATCGAGCAACAGCTATACCATAGTTTCTGAATCATTTTTAATGCTGATTGGAAGAGCTCCAGTGCTGCCACAAGATATTTATCCGAAGTTAAAGTTACTTTACACTACACTAATTTTGGGAGCTACAGATTCTGCATGAAATGGCACGTTGATAATAAGTCCTCCCCTTATTACTACTTTGAACGAGCTATTCACTTCATGGATGATGTTGCTTTTATAGGTCACCATTATCTATTTGGAGCTTTATGGTAATACTTTGCCTTTCATGGAGTCAAACTGCAAGAAATTTTAAGTCCCCGAGTTATCAATTTCGTATAAACAAATTGATCTGCCAAGATTACGAAGCACAAAAGATTTACTTTTAGATTTTGGCATCATGCAGCATCCAAAATTGATCCTACTTTATTTCACGTAGCACTTGGGTTAAGGCGTATTGGATTGCACCCTCAAGAACATATCGACTCCATTCTTGACTTTAACGATAATTCTTTAATCTATGTTCAAAATTGTGGGTTTGTTGTAATCTTTTATGCTTTTTGGCTCACCTGCTGGAATAGTCTCACAGTTTGAAGAATTATAAGTGACGGTAATCATTATTGACTCCCCACTTGTCAAAATACCCGATTTTGGTTCAACTGATAGCTGCTCTGAGTTTTGCTCAATTGAGAAGTTTGCCTCAGTGTTGCCCTAATTAGTCAAATTAAAAGTGTCACCGAGAAGCATATCTTTAGCATCGTCTTGATAGTTTAATTTTAAATTGAACTTCGATATGCTTAGCGTAACGAGTTATATTTCAGCCTGCACTAGAAATCGAAAGTGATGAACACCGTTAATAGTGTAATCAATAAGACTTTCGAACTATCCACATGTTTTGGGGAACAATACTATTTTAAATTTTGATTTAGTCTTACCTGGCATCACTTGAGGTTGAGAATCGGTTTAACCTAAAAATTAATGACCTGGAGTGAGCCTAACTTGAATGCTGAAATCGTTGTTATTAATTATTTCAAACTATTTACTTATTTTTGAGTGCACGAACACTTTCCCGAAATTTATGATCTTCTATGTCACGTTAACATTTTTCAGTGCTTCAACAGGAAGTTCCTTACACACTTATAAATGTTCTTTTTTATTTTTAGGAATTTTTCTCACCTGATTTACGATTTAACGAGTGCCCTACTTTAACTTTGTGCTTAGATTTTTATAGGGTTAATATTTGTCTATTTTTCGAGTAACAAATAATGTATCCTTTTTTCTGGGCAGTTTATATGTACAGTCTCCTCCAGTAATGAGTTCTTCATCGCCTTCACTTGGGTCATACTGTTGCAGTTTCTGAGTCAAAAATAAATCAGAAGTAGTGTCAATAATATTGTCCTTTGTCAACGATGGATGAATTGATGTTCGGTTGTGACCCTGTGCTGTTTTTATCTTGAAGTTGCTCTGAGATTTGTGGAATGATCGGTTCTATCGACTCATCATGGATGTTCTATTTAACAGCGAAACCAGGTTCATCTATTTGAGAACAGCTTCAGAGCCACTTGAAGCAATATGTGCACTAGCAGACTGCTTCTTTGTTTAGGTTGGCACGCAGTATGAAACTGGCAGCTCGATTCTGAACAAATTGCACAGCTAGCATGTAATACTAGTGTTGAACAGACCAAATGATACAGGGGTGAGAAATAATTAAAACTACTGTTCAGAGTTTGGTTCAATACTGACATTATTGGGAATAATTTCAAAACAAAATGCTTTAGGAAAATTTATCTTCACTGGAAGATTATCTTTTATATTTTTTACTTTGATCTTTCTTACGTCTGTCTTTTTAATACCGACTTCTCCAAATATTAAGCTAGCTGGTTCTATTTTTATCAATGGATAACCGCATGTAACTTTGAGAGAGCAATAGATTTTCTTCTCTCCGAACTCTGCTATCAAAGTTTAATGAGATTCGTTATCAGTCATTTTCAAAATTTGAGCCTGGGTTGTTAAACTTTCACTTGCTTTTTTTAAACTTTATTATCTCCTCGCGAAGTTTCCTACTTTAGTGTTAATTTAATGACTTATCTAATGTAGACAGATTAAATTTAGAGGTACCTTTGAAAATGGTTTGATTTATACATTATAGGGAAGCACTTATATGATTGTAGATGAGCATTAAATACCCAATTATTGAGGGGACTGTAAAGCTGACTCATTAAATTTCCAACCAAGTCTAATTTTTGACTTCAAGCTTATTGTTTAGGGTGTGTTGTTTACAGCAACAATAGGAACTGTTTTCTTTTGTCCATAAAAGCAGTAACCTAAATCGAGCTAATTTATCGCCTTACCATCTTCAGTAGAGAGACAAAACTTGAATTATGTTGAAGAGTAAAGTAGATTAATAGGCTCACTCATGTGACCATTGATTTATACTAAGAATTTGTGCTTGTATGTGCCTGCAACATTTGGTATCACAATCATACTGACTTACTCTTGATGACCCTCCTCAATTACGAACTCATCTGGTGAAATGGTGAGTGTTTATTGATTTTACTTTATGATTCTGACTCTGGATTTGATACCTAGATTAGACATCGTAACTGAAAATCGATGTTTGGTATTCAAGGCTACAATTCCTCCTTCGATGAGTGAATCGTACTTAATGTTAAAAAATGCTCTAGTGGCCCTAATAGGGATCATATATGATTTGCCTACGTTAAACTATGATTACTCTAGCACAAGATCTTCAGTTCGTCGTAATAGTCGATGTCATTTTTACAGGTGAAACGAATTTTGAACTTTTTGGACAAGCCTGCAGATAGTGTGTTCGAATTGTGATTGTTTTATATTTCAAAAGCGTTCTGTTTAGGCCCATATAGCTTAAACTTAGCGAGCTGGTTAGTTTTGTTTCTGATGAGAATCTCCAAGTCGTATTATTTACCCACGCTCACATCTTTGAAGACTAACTCGCTTGGTTCAATGCTTAGGATTTATTATTATTTGCACTCAGTCACGTTGCCTATTTGGCTTCGATTGAGGCGAGGATTGAGTAAAGCGCTACTATGTCTCCTAAATTCCATAGAATATAATTTAAAATCAAGTGTAAACAGATTCAAAAAGTTGACGGTGGACTAGCAACAATCAACCATTTCTTGAAGAGCTCATAGAAATAGAAGTAAACTCCTCGATGGGGAATACCTCGAATCAAATTTGCAGTCAACCCTTTGAAAAATCCCTTTGCTCCTTCTTACTTTAATATTTTATGCATGATATCCCATGAACCCTTGTATTTTGCTTCATTAGCATCATTTATAAATTGTGTTTGCTGAGCTCTGGTCCGGATTGTTGTCAGTGGGTATGTTAATATCGTAGAAAGCACTTTTGATATCCCTCCACAAACAAAGTTCTTCTCGCCGAAAGAAGAACTTGGTAAGACATAATCATAAAGTATTTTGGAGCCCTCATAGATATACATTTGTGCAGCTCCAGTTAAAGATAAAAGCAGGTTCATGGCAAGACCTAGATAGAACCCCTTAAATCCATGATGTTTCCATATTTATACAGATTTTAGCTTGATGTTCTAAAACTCACTGACACTAGGACTGGTGTTGAGAAGCACTCTAGTCTTAATGGTCCAGAAAGGCTGAGTCAATAAAGTTGTCAAAATGCTAGCCTACAAACTGGCGATTGCTGTAGCCGACATTACTTGCACATTTATAAGCTCATAGTGTAGTTTTCTCTGTTCATATCTGAGTGCATAAAGATTTACATCCAGAAGAATAATGAGTTGGCAGCAGCTGCGGTAAATGTGGCTAGGTGGATACCCTTGAATAATCCTGCTAGACCCTCAGCATGGTAAATATGTTGAATGCCTTTAAAGATTCCTTGGTACTTGGGTACTAAATTGTTGTGAGTTTTTCCATCATGGCCTGGCTGACACCTCATGTACTTTGAAATCGAGTTTTAAGGAGCTCCAAAGGATGAAACACTCCCACCACATAGTTAGCCAAAAAAGATGACACTGCACACTTTAAGGAAAAGTAAGGATCACTGTTGTTCAATTGTGCCATTATTATATTTAGTAGTCAATATGAGTATTATCATTAATATGCGCAAATAGTAAAGCAATCAGAATTATATTGCATTCTATTTTTTCACTTGATTCGAAGTCATTAACTGCTTCATCATTTTTCTCTGCTCCTCCACCCCATTCAAAGTGGCAGGTACTCTAGTTTTGAAAATTATTTATTTAGTTTTTCTTGCAAAAACTGACTCCATTTGTGAACGAAGGTATGATTCATTTTCTTCGACAATTTTTCCAATCACGGTTAAGTGCAGTTCATCCAGTTATATGTCAGGGGTGAGTTTCTTGGACTCAGTTTTCTAATATAAATATTGAATTACTGTTTTCTTTAAGTTTCCGCTTATAGTGAAAGGCTTGATTTTGTCTGAATCTTCAGCACAGGTGATTTAATAGATAATAGACGTGGTTACCTTATATGATATCGATTTAGTAGGGTCTCCTGAAATGATGGCAACATTCGTTGAGTTCCATACACCGGTACTGTTCTCCTCGTTGAATTCTTTGTAAATTAATAGCTACTTTTTTGCACATAGAATACAAAGCAGAATTAATCTTCTGACTCCTCTACAAAAAAGTTCGACACACAGTCCCCATAGTACATTTTCGCATATTCTGAAAACAAAATTTCTCCCTTTTCTTCAATATTTTTCACGAGAGGTGAAGGAATAAGCCCTTAACTTGCAATACTTGGATAATATTTGTTTGAATAAGGTGATCGATATGTGATAATGCCAGTCTCTTTCTACTTAAACGTGTTATAAGGGGTTTTTAAGAACAATTTTTTTGCTTATGTGTCCATCTCAGTCTCTGCATTATCATATCTTTACCATATATCATATCAATCTTCTAAAGGTCATTGGCTTTGTTGATGTTTGACATACTCGATAGTGCTTATTTATCCGCTTGAGAAATCATGTAGACTAAATTTTGTGAGGATTTGGTTAAATCTAATTTTTCCTTGTTTTTCACATCTTTGGATTTCTCGCCTTTCATCATTATTTAATTAATATCACAGTACAAAAATTAAAAAGATTATCAAGTTCAGCACTAATGATCCAATGATGACCCTCTTCAAAGTCCATTATGATTTTTACAACACTTGTACTCGCTATTTGAGCTTACTGTTTTATTCTTTTTGAGCATCTAATTCACGATTTATGTTTTATAGTTCACTAGATTGGATATCCTCAGGTGATTTGAGTTTCTTTTTGGATCGCTCATGCAGCACTTCAAAATATCTCTTTATTTCACTAGTCCAGACCTTACAGACCTTCTGAGTTTCCTATTTAGTTTTAGATTAGATGACACTCTTCATGACAGTATTCTTGATGAAATTGACAAAATACTCATATTGGATATTGCATTTGCCTAAAATAAAATAGCAAGTTACCATCTTCATTGGAATCCACAATGATTCGCATTTGAACCATGAAGCAATCTGAGTAGGGCACTCCAAATGTTTGAATAGTGCTATCAATCATGAACTTATGCTTGGAGAACATGTAAAGCACTTGAAACTATTCAGACTTTGCAGATTTTGGCATGAATGGTACTCCTGAGCTTCCTATTGGCACCATCATGCACAGCTTCCTACTGCAACTATACGGTGCACTTGTTTTCAAATTTGCTAAGTAAAAATCTTATTACATTTATTTAGAACGACATCCAGTCCAGGAGTCCACTCAGACACTTCTAAATCTTTGTGCCCAATTGATTCTTTTACATATTTCAAGAAGTTGTCAAATTTTTTGTTATTAATATTGACTTCGTTACAGTCGAAGAATATCCTGAATATTTTTATTGCGTTCAGACCTTACTAAATTATCTAAGTGGTTGATGCTTAAATATAAGCAAATGGTTTTATTAACTTCTCAATTTCTTGCTTCCTTGGTTCAATTTACTCAATTTTCATATCGTCTCCTTCTTCATAGTTAATCAAAAATTCAGGAATTTCTTATGCTTAATTTTCTTCATACTCATACACTTCGTCATCGAGATTGAAATTAAATGTTTTGCAGATTAAGTCATAGGCTTAATCGCGTGAGAAGAAGGAAGTGAAAAATATCTCGCCATTTATAGTCGTGAAAGATATTGAATTATCAATCATCATTGACATCTTACGTTTTTCAATCTTTTTAATGTCTGTTTTTGGAAACTGAATGAATGTTCTACCAAAAAATATATTATTGGAGTTGAAATTTGAATGAAAACATACTCTTTAGCTTGTAATGTAGATTTTTCCTTGCAAAACAATTCTCTACGCCAGTGCACATGAATATGTTTTTACTAACTTTTCATTTTATTTGAATACAATCTTGGTCATCAGAAACTGCGCATTTTTTGTTTACTTCTGAAAATCTGTTACACTTTCAGGAGTACTCTCTGTTTTCATGAGTGTAGTAGTGTTCAATGATTTTGAAGATTTTAATTACTAAAAACTACTGCTTTCCCCTTCAATTTTTGAATCGTCAAGAGATGAAGTCTCTATTTTAATTGGCTTCTTTAGCTTTTTAAAATCCTAAATTTTTACAAAATCTCCTTCGAATGTTACTTTTGATTCATCAGCTTTTATCCCATTTAATGCGAATTATTTATAAGCCTCAGTATTTTTACTTCTTGTTGCTTTGAAATCCTAATAAAACTTCTATAGATTTTTACTTATCTACTTATCACCAAAGTATAACTCACAGTACTCATCACAGAATGAATAGAATTATGAAGCAGCGTGACTCAAACATGAAATAAGTTCCTGGAAACTGCTCATCAACTTTTGTACATTTTTTATATTTTTCTATTAAAAACCAGTGATCAGATGCTTTATAAATTACGACTTCTGTGCTATTTATTTGCGAATAAGCCTAATATCTGCACTCCTGTCTTCAAAATCCTTGTAGGAATCAGCTAATTTAAGCTATCGCTTAACTGTAAATCTCTAGATATTAGTATTTATTTATTCGGAGAAGTATTTGTATAGTTTCGAGATCTCTGAAATATTATTTTGAATTGCCTATAATGTTGGAGTCACAGAGTGAAGCAGTCTTTCGTTGACGCCCACTGAAATTTCGAAGATAGAAGCCATAACTTTTAGAAACACAACGAGACGGTTGCCAAAAAATTCTGCTATCTTTTTTCTGTTCTTTTCAAAGTTTATGAGAATTTATTTGACACCTGCTGTAATCGCTTTCTGCAAATTGCGGAAATAAGTGATAATAGCCTACAGTAATTTTTTATTTTCTTGTCTTTTCACCCTAAGTTTTTCATTAATTATTTGAAGATAGTTTGTAATTTACCCATTGAACTTACACAAACTCTCTTCTTTTAGCAAGCTGTGATATTCCAAAAATAAAGGAAATACTGTATTCACATTGATAATTTATTGTTATTAAAAATGTTGCAGTTTTAACTAGTTACCTGTCTCTCGAAAGTCTGATTTGTAATCTGAGTTAAAGACAGTGTGCTTTTCGAATTTTTTTACAATGTCCAGAATTTTCATTGAACACGCACTTAGATTGCTCATAAGTTATTGCACTTTATTAATGGAATGTTCTGCAATTTTTTCGATGCCAGCTTAAAACTATTAAAGCATTTCACTGTATGCATTTTTTAAAGCTATTTTCTTATTGGTGACTTCTTCACATTTTTGAAAAGTGATTAACTTCTGACTAATAGCTTGCTTATAAAGTTGTTCGCAGTTGTCATACCTCTTATTTTTCTAATCCATATTATAAATTAGATTAACGTCCGAAAAAGATTGCTTGTACTGGTCGATTGCTGTTAGCATATTTTTGTGGATTTTGAAGTATTTTTTGCCCTACTCTCCGGCTGCTTGCTATGATTACTGATATGCTTCAATAGCGTTAGAGAGTCTTGATACTTGAGTCGACATGCCTGCAAATATTTTGTTGCTGAAATCCACCGACTACTCAGTGGAAGGCTTTAGTCTCTAGGAGAGCGTATTCTGCTGTGCCATCACAGTATAAATTAAGTTCCATAAACTTTTGTTAAACTAGTCTTGGTAATTGTATGTACCTACTTCACTGAGTATCTTCGTGTTGCATTGGATTCTGGTCTCTTCAAACTTATTAATTTCTTGGTAGAAATTGAGAAGTGAGTGCACTATTTTACGATACTCCTCAGTTTTGGCAACGATAGTCTGCAATGATTAGTTAGTGAGAGCACTTTTTACGATTAACCCTTTGAAGCCTATCATGGAATATATAGATAGATATTATTAATCAGATTTGCATTATAATCATTAAATTTGTATTCTACTGGCCTGATTTAGAGGTATAGTGACTTTTTGTGCTCCCCGAACTTAAATTGGTTTTGTAAGCTTAAATGAAATAATTTCATGGACTGAGTATAGCCTGAGCTCAACAATTGTAATAAGATCTCGTAGAT
>APMI01030442.1_pt1 | contig 36238 bp, 35 predicted proteins | sample 667938 | NCBI WGS metagenome assembly APMI01 (sample SAMN01084076, study PRJNA167559) | wastewater metagenome | biome: Wastewater | place: Denmark: Ejby Moelle, Odense | collected 2011-11-28
GTGGGGCGGGCGGCGGCGGCGGTGGCGCGGCTCCGGCCGCGGCAGCCGAAGAGCAGACCGAATTCACGGTCATCCTCAAGGAAGCCGGCGCCAAGAAGATCCAGGTCATCAAGGTCGTGCGTGAGCTGACCGGCCTGGGCCTGAAGGAAGCGAAGGACCTGGTCGACGGCGCGCCGAAGACCCTGAAGGAAAACGTGTCGAAGGACGAAGCCGCCCAGATCAAGGCCAAGCTCGAGGCCGAGGGCGCCGGCGTCGAAATCAAGTAAAGCCCGGCCACTGGCCAGCTCTACGTCGACACTCCGCAGTTCCGTCGTTGGATCGCTCCGCCCCGGGGGCCAGGGTCACGAAAACGTGACCTTGGCCGTCGGGGACGGAGCGCTTTGCGCCCCCGGTCACCCGCATCGTCGGGCTCCGGGTTCCGCGCACCCCGCTAGAGGGTGAGCCCCTTAAGGATATGATGAACCAGATCTCGTTCGCGAAGCTCGAGACGGGCATGGACATGCCCCACCTGCTGGACATCCAGACGCGCGCCTTTGAGTCGCTGCTGCAACTGGATGCCGCGCAGCAGGAGCGCGAGGACGTCGGCCTCGAGCGCGTCTTCAAGGACCTGTTCCCGATCACGGATGTCCACGAGAACTTCTCGTTGGAATTCGTGCGGTACTCGCTGGGCGAGCCCAAGTACTCTGTCGCCGAATGCATCGAGCGCGACATGACGTACTCGGCCCCGCTCAAGGCCACCCTTCAGCTCGTCATTTTCGAGGATACCGGCGACGGCAAGCGTCCCCGGAACATCATCGAGAAGGAAGTCTATCTCGGCGAACTGCCGCTCCTCACCGAGCTCGGCACCTTCGTCATCAATGGCGCCGAACGCGTCATTGTCTCCCAGCTGCACCGGTCCCCTGGTGTCGTGTTCGAAGAGAGCACCCACCCGAACGGCCAGCGCCTCTTGTCCTCGCGGATCATTCCGTTCCGCGGATCATGGGTCGAGTTCACCGTGGACATCCACGATGTGATCTACGTCCACATCGACAAGAAAAAGAAATTCCCGGCCACGGCGCTCCTCCGCGCCTTCGGTTACGGCGAGAATCGCGACATCCTCCGGCTCTTCTTTGCCGAGCGCGATCTCGACCTCACCAAGAAGCGTGAAACCCGCAACGATCAGCGCGAAGTGCTCGGCGCGATCATTGCCGAGGATATCACGCTCGAAGGCGAAGTCACCGCCGCCGATGCGCCGAAGCCCAAGACCAAGAAGGCGAAGGCCGAGCGCGAGCGCTCCGAGGCCGCGCTCCTCGTCCGTGAGGGCGACGAGCTCACCGAGGAAGTGCTGAATCGCCTCGTCCGTCAGGGCGTGGAGACCTGCAAGGTCTTCGCGTCGTACACGCAGATTGACCTGCGCGACGAACAGGACGCGATTGACCGTGGCGAGCGCGATGTGCGCCGCACGCTCGCGCGCGATGTCGTTGATCATGACACCGGCGAAGTGGTGGCGGAGAAGGACACGACGCTCACCGACGCCGTCATTAAGAAGATCCGCAAGGCTGACCAGACCAAGGTCACCGTGTTTGTCGCGTCGGGGCGTGCCGAATCGACGCTGATCAAGAACACGCTCGCCAAGGATCCCACGAAGCACGAAGAAGAGGCGCTCAAGCAGATCTATGCGCTGCTGCGTCCGGGCGATGCCCCGAACCGCGAGACGGCCAAGCAGGCGCTCGAGCGGCTCTTCTTCTCGCCCAAGCGCTACGATCTCGGCCGCGTGGGTCGCTACAAGATCAACCAGCGGTTGCGTCTGAACACGTCGATGAGCACCACGGTTCTCACGAAGGAAGACTTCGTGGAAATCATGCGTCAGCTCGTCGAACTGCACGAAGGACGCGGCGACGTGGACGACATCGACCAGCTCGGCAATCGCCGAATCCGCTCGGTCGGTGAGCTCATCGCGAATCAGTTCTCCGTTGGCCTTTCGCGCATGGCGCGCTTGGTCAAGGAGCGCATGTCCATCAACACCGATCCGGAAAAGATCTCCCTCGACGACCTCGTGAACGCCCGTACGGTGTCCGCGGTCATCCAGGCGTTCTTCGGCTCGTCGCAGCTGTCGCAGTTCATGGACCAGACCAATCCGCTCGCCGAACTGACGCACAAGCGTCGTCTGTCGGCGCTCGGACCGGGCGGCCTCACGCGTGAGCGCGCCGGCTTCGAAGTCCGTGACGTGCACTACTCGCAGTACGGCCGCATGTGCCCCATTGAGACGCCGGAAGGTCCGAACATCGGCCTGATCACGTCGCTCGCCTGCTTCGCTCGCGTGAACGACCTCGGCTTCATCGAGACGCCGTACCGCATTGTGAAGGACGGTCGGGTGACGGGTGAAATCGTGTGGCTCGACGCGAATCGCGAGGAAGACGCGATCATCGCCCAGGCCAATGCGAAGCTCAATCCCGACGGCACGTTCGTGGACGGCCTAGTGCTGTCGCGTAAGCGCGGCGACTTGCCGCTCGTTCCGCCGACGGACATCGACTACATGGACGTGGCGCCGGAGCAGCTCGTCTCCATCGCCGCCGCGCTCATTCCGTTCCTCGAGCATGACGACGCCAACCGCGCTCTCATGGGCTCGAACATGCAGCGTCAGGCCGTACCGTTGCTCAACCCGGCCACGCCGCTCGTCGGCACCGGGCTCGAAGCGACGGTGGCGGTGGACTCGGGCGCGGTGATCATCGCGCGCCGTCCGGGCATCGTCACCAGCGTCACGGCTGACGAAGTCATCGTCGACGCCGGGCTCATCGAAGGCGCCGTGGACAACGATCGTCCGCTGGCGCGCCTCGGCCAGCTCGATCGCTACAAGCTCAAGAAGTACTGGCGTACCAACCAGGACACCGCGATCAACCAGCGCCCGCTCGTTCGCATGGGCCAGCGGGTCGCCAAGGGTGAAGTGCTCGCCGATGGCGCCGCGACCGAAATGGGGCAGTTGGCCCTTGGCCGCAACGTCACCGTGGCGTTCATGCCGTGGTACGGTCACAACTTCGAGGACGCTATCGTCCTCTCCGAGCGCTTGGTGAAGTTCGACGTCTTCTCGTCGATTCACATCCAGGAACTCGAACTCCATGTCCGCGACACCAAGCGCGGCCAGGAAGAAATCACGCGCGAAATTCCGAACGTCGCCGAAGAGTCGCTGGTCGACCTCGACGAGCGTGGCATCGTGCGTATCGGTGCGCAGGTGAAGCCGGGCGATATCCTCGTCGGCAAGATCACGCCGAAGGGTGAGACCGAGCTCTCGCCGGAAGAAAAGCTCCTCACGGCCATCTTCGGTGAAAAGGCGAAGGACGTGAAGGACAGCTCGCTCAAGGTGCCGCCCGGAATGGAAGGCACCGTGATCGACGTGAAGATCTTCTCGCGTGTCGAAGATCAGGTGGTCGAAAAGGATCGTGGTGAGCGCATTGGTGAAGTGCGTCGCCTCGAAGGCGAAGAGAAGATCCGCGTCAACGAAGTGCGTGATGCCGAGTTGGCCACGCTCCTCGCCGGCGAAGTGATCTCGCTCGCGCTCAAGGCTGGCACGGTCGAAGAGGCGATCCCCGCGGGCACGACGCTCACGAAGGAGATCCTCGAAGGGCTGCGCTTTGCCACCCTCGACCTCAAGACGTTCCGCGTCGAGAACAAGAAGGCGAACGATCGCGTCCGTGAAATCATCGACGCGTCGAACGAAGAAAAGAGCCGGATCGAAGAGCGGGCCGAAGAGCGTATCGACCGCATCCTGCAGCCCGATGAGCTCCCGCCGGGCGTGATCCAGCTGGTGAAGGTCTACCTCGCCGAGAAGCGTAAGATCTCGGTCGGTGACAAGATGGCCGGTCGCCACGGCAACAAGGGTATCGTGGCCCGCATCGTCCCCGAGGAAGACATGCCGTTCCTCCCGAACGGTCGTCCGGTGGACATCGTGCTCAACCCGCTCGGCGTGCCGTCACGCATGAACGTGGGGCAGATCCTCGAAACTCACCTTGGGTGGGCGGCGAAGATGCTCAACTTCTATGCGAAGACGCCGGTGTTCGAAGGGGCGAATGAGCGCGAAATCGGCTTGCTGATGAAGCTCGCCGGCCTGCGCTGGGCGCGCGAGACCCTCGTGCTGGGCGATGCGTCGAGCGACGCGACGTCGGCCGAACTGCGCGCGCTGCTCGCCGACATCAAGCCCGACCGCCGCTTGCCGGACAAGGTCGAGCTGCTTGGTGATGCCAACCTGAACGACCTCGGCGGCAAGAACATGTCGGCCGAGACGAAGGGGCTGTACACGCGTGTGAAGGAGTTCCTCACGCAGTCGGCCAAGCTCATGGCGCAGCGCGAGCTCGACGCCATTCAGGCCACCATCGCGATGCACCGCACGAGCGAAGAGTTGCCGGGCGATGCGGCGAAGGCCATCGAAGTGCTCGAAGTGGACGCGCAGCTGTCGCCGGTGGCGACGTTGCAGCGCATCGGACAGCCTGCTCTGGCCGCGATGCTTGCGGGTGGGAAGGAAGCCGATGTCGATGCCGCCGCGAGCGATTTCATTCGCCTCGCGGGGCTCACGCCCACCGGCAAGGCGCGCCTGCGCGACGGACGCACGGGTGAGCTGTTCACCTCGCCGGTCACGGTGGGTGAGATCTACATGCTGAAGCTGTCCCACTTGGTCGACGACAAGATTCACGCGCGTTCGATCGGACCGTACTCCCTCGTCACGCAGCAGCCGCTCGCGGGCAAGGCGCAGTTCGGTGGCCAGCGCTTCGGAGAAATGGAAGTGTGGGCGCTGGAGGCGTACGGTGCGGCGCACACGCTGCAGGAAATCCTGACGGTCAAGTCCGACGACGTGAACGGCCGCAGCCGTGTCTACGAGGCGATCGTGAAGGGGCAGAACCTGCCGGAACCGGGTATCCCGGAGTCGTTCAACGTGCTCGTGAAGGAACTGCAGGCGCTCGGCATCAAGGTCACCCTTGGCGCGAGCGATGGCACCGGCGTGGAGTTGATCGATGCCGGCGGCAACAGCAACGGCGGGGAGGCTTAAGGGATGATCGATTTCCGCAGCTCGCGCGAAGCGCGTGCGTCAGCGTTCGACTTCATGTCGGTCCGGATTGCCTCGCCAGAGGAAATCCGTGGCCCGAAGGACCCCAAGGAGCGCGAGCGGCTGGAGATGGCCGGCTTGCGCACCTGGTGGTCGTGGGGTGAAGTCACGAAGCCCGAGACCATCAACTACCGCTCGTTCAAGCCCGAGAAGGACGGCCTCTTCTGCGAGCGCATCTTCGGTCCGGTCAAGGACTGGGAATGCCATTGCGGCAAGTACAAGCGCATCCGCTATCGCGGCGTGATCTGCGACCGTTGCGGCGTGGAAGTCACGCTCAGCAAGGTGCGGCGCGAGCGCATGGGGCACATCGAACTGGCGGTGCCGGTTGCGCACATCTGGTTCTTCAAGACCCTGCCGTCGCCCATGGGTAACCTGCTCGATGTCACGCTGCGTGATCTCGAGAAGGTCATCTACTACAGCAACTACATCGTCATCGACCCGGGCAGCCAAGAGGTGCGTGAGCGCCAGCTGCTCGACGAAGACGAGTACCTGACGCTTCGCCAGAAGGCGAAGGCCGAAGGCGATACCACGTTCCAGTGCGACATTGGCGCGCCGGCCGTGCGTGAACTGCTCAAGCGTCTCGACGTCGACAAGACGGCCGAGGAGCTGCGTGGCTCGGTGGTCGGTGAGACGTCGCAGCATCGCAAGAAGCAGATGCTCAAGCGCCTCAAGATCGTCGACGCGTTCCGTACGTCGGGTGAAGGCGGCGAAATCCGCAATCGCCCCGAGTGGATGATCCTGGATGTCATTCCGGTGATCCCGCCCGACCTGCGTCCGCTCGTGCCGCTTGATGGTGGCCGGTTCGCGACGTCAGACCTGAACGATCTCTATCGTCGCGTCATCAATCGCAACAACCGTCTCCAGAAGCTCATTTCGCATCGTGCGCCGGAAGTCATCCTGCGCAACGAAAAGCGTATGCTGCAGGAAGCGGTGGACGCGCTGTTCGACAACGGCCGTCGCTCGAAGGCCATTCGTGGCCGCGGCAAGCGTCCGCTCAAGTCGCTGTCCGATATGCTCAAGGGCAAGCAGGGCCGGTTCCGTCAGAACCTGCTCGGCAAGCGCGTGGACTACTCGGGCCGTTCGGTCATCGTCGTGGGTCCCGAGCTCAAGCTGCATCAGTGCGGCCTGCCGAAGGCCATGGCGCTCGAGCTCTTCAAGCCGTTCATCATCCACAAGCTGGTGGAAAGCGGTGAAGCCGAGACGGTGAAGCGCGCCAAGAAGATCGTCGAGCGTGAAAACGCGATGGTCTACGAAGTGCTCGACGGCATCATCAAGGACCACCCGGTGCTGCTCAATCGCGCGCCGACGCTCCACCGCTTGGGTATCCAGGCGTTCGAGCCGGTGCTCGTGGAAGGCAAGGCCATTCGTATCCACCCGCTCGTCACGACGGCGTTCAACGCCGACTTTGACGGCGACCAGATGGCCGTGCACGTGCCGTTGTCGTTCGAGGCGCAGATCGAGGCGCGTGTCCTCATGCTCTCCTCGAACAACATTCTGAAGCCGTCCGACGGTCGCCCGGTGGCGGAACCGTCGCAGGACATCGTGTTGGGCTGCTACGTCGCCACCAAGGCGCCGTCGGCCGACTTCGATAAGAAGATCAGCGATGCCGCGTTTGTGGCGACGCTGCCGGCGTTCTCGAGCTTCGCGGAAGTCGAGATGGCCATCGCGAACGAGCGGGCGAATCTGCAGACGCCGATTCGCTGGCTGATCGAGACGGAGTCGGGCAGCGAGTGGGTCGGTACGACCGCGGGTCGTGTGCTGTTCAACGGCATTGTCCCGAAGGTGCTGCCGTTCCTGAACAAGGACATGAAGAAGAAGGCGCTGGGCGAGCTCGTGTTCTCGAGCTATCGCACGGCCGGGTTGGCGGAGACGGTCGCGATGCTCGACCGCCTCAAGGAATTCGGTTTCCGCAACGCTACGCGTGGTGGCGTGTCGATCGGTATCGAAGACCTGCACATCCCGAAGGACAAGCAGACGTTGCTGCAGGAAGCGTCGGAGCGCGTGGAGCGTTTCCAGCGCGCCTACGCGACGGGTAACATCACGAACGGTGAGCGCTACAACAAAGTCATCGACACGTGGACGCACGCGAACACGGACATTGCGGACGCCATGGTTAAGACCATGCGCGAATCGCAGGGTGGCTTCAACCCGGTGTTCATGATGTTCGACTCGGGTTCACGTGGTAGCCGCGACCAGATCCGCCAGCTGGCGGGTATGCGCGGCCTCATGGCGAAGCCGCAGAAGAAGCTGACGGGTGGTATCGGTGAAATCATCGAAAACCCCATCAAGTCGAACTTCCGTGAAGGACTCTCGGTGCTCGAGTACTTCTCGTCGACGCACGGCGCCCGTAAGGGTCTTGCCGACACGGCGCTGAAGACGGCCGACGCCGGATACCTCACGCGTCGTCTGGTGGACGTGGCGCAGGACATGACGATCGCCGAAGAGGATTGCGGCACCATCCTCGGCCTCGACACGTCGGCGCTGAAGGAAGGCGAAGATGTGATCGAGCCGCTCGCCGAGCGTCTCACGGGCAACGTCGCGGCCGAAGATGTCTTCGACCCGATGGAGCGCGATGAGGCCGGGCGTCCGCGCCTGTTGGTCGAGGCTGGCGCGCTCATCTCGGAAGAGATGGCGCAGGCGATCGAAGATGCGGGTATCGAGACGGTGAAGATCCGCTCGGTGCTCACCTGTGAAGCGAAGCGCGGCCTCTGCCGCATGTGCTACGGCCGCAACCTGGCCACCATGCAGATGGTGGACCTCGGTGAAGCGGTGGGTATCATCGCGGCGCAGTCCATCGGCGAGCCGGGTACGCAGCTGACGCTCCGTACCTTCCACGTCGGTGGTACGGCGGCTCGTATCGCTGAGCAGACGGCCCGCAAGACGAAGAAGGCCGGTGTGATCGAGTTCGGTGATCGTCTCGTGACGGTCATCAACCCCGATGGCCAGAAGGTGGTCACGTCCTACGAGGGCGAGCTCATCATCAAGGCCTCGGCCGACAAGAACGCAGCCATCGAAGCCCGCCTCCAGGTGCCGCTCGGCGCGTACCTGATGGTCGAAGATGGTCAGGCGGTGAAGAAGGACGACACGGTGTTCACGTGGGACCCGTACTCGAATCCGATTATCGCGGACGTCGAAGGTACGGTGCGCTTCGTGGACCTCGTGGAAGACGAGTCGCTGTCCGAAGAGCTCGACGAACTCACGGGTCTCCGTCAGCGCGTCGTCATCGAAGACCGCGAAAAGAAGCTCCACCCGCACATCGAGATCTGGCAGAACAAGGGCGGCAAGGAGAAGCGCGTGCGCGACTTCATCCTGCCCGTGGGCGCCGTGATCACGATCGAAGATGGCTCGGAACTCCGGGCCGGTACCATTCTCGCGAAGATCAGCCGCGAGGCGTACAAGACGCGCGACATCACCGGTGGTCTGCCGCGCGTGGCCGAACTGTTCGAAGCGCGTCGTCCGAAGGATCCGGCGACGATCTCCGAAATCGACGGCTTCGTGCGCTTCGGCGAAATCAAGCGCGGCAAGCGCGAAGTGTTCGTCCGTCCGGCCATCGTCGAAAACGGCATGTGGCAGGTGGACGAGGCGCAGGCCGAGCAGGTGTACGAGGTGCCGTCAGGCAAGCACTTGCGCGTGCACGAGGGTGACCGCGTGCGTGCCGGTGACCGTATCAGCGAAGGCCCCGTCAACCCGCACGACATTCTGCGGATCAAGGGCCCGCGCGCGGTGCAGGAGTACCTGCTCAACGAAGTGCAGGAGGTCTATCGCCTGCAGGGCGTGAAGATCAACGACAAGCACATTGGCGTGATCGTCAAGCAGATGCTCCAGAAGGTCCGTATCGCGGATTCCGGCGACACCGAGCTCCTCGAGGGCGAGCATGTCGACCGGTCGCAGTTCCGCGACGTGAACGAGGATGCGAAGAAGCGGAAGATCCGTCCGGCAACGGCGGAACCGCTGCTCCTCGGCATCACGAAGGCCTCGCTCACCACGCAGTCGTTCGTGTCGGCGGCCTCCTTCCAGGAGACCACGCGCGTCCTCACCGACGCAGCCATCCGTGGCTCACGCGACGACTTGCTCGGCCTGAAGGAGAACATCATCATCGGCCACCTGATCCCGGCTGGTACGGGTATGTACCGCTACCAGGAAGTGGATGTGGATTCGGAGACGTTGCCGGAGCCAGAGCCGCTGCCGGAAGCGCTCGAGCCGAACTTCGAAGCGCTGCTGCCGGCCTTTGAGCCGAGCGCGTTTACGATGCCGGACGAGTAAACGGCAGGATGGTTTGTGAAAAACGGCGGGGCCTACGGGTCTCGCCGTTTTTCGTTTGCTGCGATCGCTGCAACATCGGCCAGATCATTGAACACTGCGCACGGAGCCGCGGAGACGCGGAGTGTACGCCGAGCCGACAACAACACGTTGTGCTGTTCTCCGCGCATCCTCAGCGGCTCCGTGCCTCGGCGCGAACTGCTGTTGCTTCAGTACGCTCGGTATTGGGCGTGCGAGACGAACCGAGTCCAGTTCATTGAACACTGCGCACGGAGCCGCGGAGTGTACGCCGAGCCAAGAACAACACGTTGTGCTGTTCTCCGCGCATCCTCAGCGGCTCCGTGCCTCGGCGCGAACTGCAGTTGCTTTAGTACGCTCGGTATTGGGCGTGCGAGACGAACCGAGTCCAGTTCATTGAACACTTCGCACGGAGCCGCGGAGACGCGGAGTGTACGCCGAGCCGACAACAACACGTTGTGCTGTTCTCCGCGCATCCTCAGCGGCTTCGTGCCTCGGCGCGATACGTACACCGCCCGTCTCACCGGAATCGCTCGAACGCAGGCTACAACTGTTCGCGCGACTCCGGCGGCGTTGACGGCGGCATCGGCGGGCCGTTCCGCCCCTCGCGGTTGATGAGCCCACCGGAGTTGGGCCCTCCCGTGCGCCGGCGCGCGGCCATCATCGTGGCGCTGTCCAGCCATGCGGCCACCTGCGCTTTGCTCGGATCGTAGCCACGACGCGGGTCGCTCGTGGGCGCCGCGACCTCGTACCACCGCGAGAATCGGCCCGTGCGCACATCGATGAGCTGCGTCATGTACACAACCGAATCTTGGCGTACCGACACCATGCCCGTCACCAGATAGTCGGCACGCATAGACCAGCCCATCGACATCCGATCGGGTGACGTGCGCTGGGCGCGATCGGTGGCGTCGTCGGCAATCACGTCAAACTTGTCCGCGGGAATTGACGCCCGCAGGATGTTCGAGATGTCGCGCGTGGCGCCGGTGTACTCGCGTCGACCGGTGGTGTTTTGGTATGGTAGCACCATGATGCGAAGGCGACCGTCAGACGGCGGCGCAACCAGGGGCGTAATCATCGTCATCGCGATCGAACGCGACCCGCTGGTGGTCCCCGACGTGCTGCCCGACGTCACACTCCCCGTGCCACCGCCAGATGGCGACGGCATCGACGGTGGCTCATTCCCCGGCGGTCCGAAGCGCGCCATGCGCGGCGCCTGTGCAAACGCGATCTGTGCTTCCTTGATGGCGCGCGCCATCGAGTCGGTGAAGATGCGCGACACCTCGGCGATGATCTGATCCTTCGTCACTTGCGTCATCGCACCATCGAGCGCGTGCACAAACACCTTCGCGCCCGCATCGCCTGCTGACGCCGGTGCGGGTGTTCGCGCGTCGGTGGCCCCTGCAGCGCCTGCCGCCTGCTCGGTGCGCTGCGTGGCTTGCCGCTTGAGCACGGCCTCCGCAATCGCCAACGATTCGGCGCGCGTCATCACGAGCGGCAACGTGGTGGCCGGCGTGCCATCGCCCACTTCACGAAAGACCGGAATAGTCTCGGTGACCACGTTCAGCGAATCGCCGCTGCGCATGCCCGGTGTGCGCCCCACCGCCGCGCGCTGACGGCTGCCACCGGGCCCTGCATCGCGGGCGTCCAGCGAGTCTGCACCGGTGACACTGGCCGTGCCGCGCAGGTTGGTGTTGGTCATGGCCCACGCTGCCGCGGCCAGCACGAGAGCGCCCGCGAAAATCGCCCGCGTCCGTCCCGAGCCCTTCGACGCACGCGAGGCCGGCGTGCTACCCGTCATGGGCGGCAACGCTTCAAGGTCGGCGAGCAGCGCCTGCGCCGTGTCCGGCCGCTTGCTCGCGTTCTTCTCAAGGCACCGCATGATGATGGCCGAGAGCGACGCGGGAATGTCGGCCGACAACGTGTGCGGCGCGGGGGGCACATACGTGAGCTGCGCCGCCAACGTTGCTTGCGGCGACGTGCCGCTGAACGGACTCTTGCCCGTGAGCAACTCGTACGCGAGCAGGCCCACCGCATAGAGATCGACGCGATGGTCTGCCGCCGGATCGGCCGCGAGCTGCTCCGGCGCCATGTACGCGGGCGTGCCGATGGCCATGCCACTCGTCGTGCCACCGCCATGCAGCGGAATCGCTTCGGAGAGCGCTTTGGCGACACCGAAGTCGGTCACCAGCGCATGCATCCCCTGTGTGAGGATGTTGCCCGGCTTGATATCGCGGTGCACGATGCCGCGCGCGTGTGCATAGGCGAGCGCATCGACCACATCGTGCAGAATGCGCACGACATCACGCGGAGCCAGCTGACCGCGATTCGCCAGCGCATGTCGCAGCGATTCGCCTTCGATGAACGGCATGGAAAACCACAACAAGCCGTCTTCTTCGCCGGCGGCGAGCAGCGGCACAATGTGTGGATGCTGCAACTGCGCCGCGAGTTGAATCTCGCGGCGGAAGCGGTCGACGTTGACGCCGGCCGCGAGCTCTGGGGGGAGCACCTTGATGACCACGGTGCGCTGCAGCGCCTGCTCGCGGGCCACAAAGACGCGCGACATGCCTGCGCCGTCGAGCTCGCGCTCGAGGCGGTAGCCGTCGCCTAGTGCCTGCTGCAGTCGATCCTGAAAATCGCTCACGTGGTATCCAATGGTTGCCGTCATGCGAAGATACAGCCGCCGCCGAGCAGCGGGCATGGGTGGCGTGCGCCGGGAGGCCAAACGGACCCCCCAAAGGGCGGACGTCGCCAGACCGGCGCCGTTAAGCCTCCCCTCTCTGTGGTAGGACCCCGCGAGGGGCGTTGGGGTTGCGACGCCGTCTTAAATTGGGAACTTCGGACGGGTTGACCTTGCCCCCGCCCCTCGACTAAGCTTCGGATTCCGTTCCGTGCCGCTTCCGTAGACCCATCTCGGCAGCGATCCACGTAGAGGTCGGAGTCCGAACGTCCCGCTGCTTCGGCAGTGGGCAACCACAACAGAATGCCTACGATTAACCAGCTGGTCCGTCGCGCCCGTAAGGACGTGGTGGAGAAGTCCAAGGCCCCTGCGCTGAAGAGCAATCCCTTCAAGCGTGGCGTGTGCACCCGCGTCTACACCACGACGCCCAAGAAGCCGAACTCGGCGCTGCGCAAGGTTGCGCGTGTTCGCCTGACCAATCAGCTCGAAGTCACGGCGTACATCCCCGGTGAAGGCCACAACCTCCAGGAGCACTCCATTGTGCTCGTGCGTGGTGGCCGTGTGAAGGACCTTCCGGGTGTGCGCTATCACATCGTTCGCGGCACGCTCGACGCGTCGGGCGTGAACGGACGCAATCAGAGCCGCTCGAAGTACGGCACGAAGCGTCCCAAGAAGGGCGCCGCGCCCGCCGGAGGTAAGAAGAAGTGAGCCGCCGCAAGAGTGCAGTGAAGCGCGTCGTGCTGCCTGATGCACGCTACGACAGCCAGACCGTCTCGAAGTTCATCAACAACCTGATGATCCAAGGCAAGAAGTCCACGGCCGAAGGGATCTTCTATGGCGCGATGGACATCGTCGAGAACAAGACCAGCCAGCCGGGCGTCGCCATTTTCAAGCAGGCGCTCAACAACCTGAAGCCGGTCGTGGAAGTGAAGAGCCGCCGCGTCGGTGGTGCCACCTACCAGGTGCCCGTCGAAGTGCGTCAGGAGCGTCGTACGGCGCTCGCGATGCGCTGGCTCATCTCGTACTCGCGCGACCGCAACGAGAAGAGCATGCCCGAGAAGCTGGCGGCCGAAGTGCTCGCCGCTTCGCGTGGTGAAGGCAACGCCATCAAGAAGAAGGAAGACACCCACCGTATGGCCGAAGCCAACAAGGCCTTCGCGCACTATCGCTGGTAACAGTCGCCTCATGAAAGGGCCCCGGAGCACTGCTCCGGGGCCTTTTTTGTGCGCCAGTCTCACCGAACGCTGGCGCTCCTCCGTCACGCTCGGCACGTTTCCCAGAGCTGCCTGTGCCGGTTACGTGACGGCCGGAGCAGGCGTCCCCGTTCAGTACCTCCGGCGACCCTCGCCGAGCCTTTGCCGCATCCCGGACCCCCGTGCCTTTCGTGTTTCGCCGCGCCCGCCGCTCCGGCATTCTCAGCCTCGTTGTCTCCGCGATGCTCCCCGCGGCCTTGGTGGCGCAGTCGACGGATTCGGCGCGCATCGTGGCCCCGTCTACGCCCGCGCGCTGGCATCTGCAGACCTCCACGTTCTACAGCGACGCGGACAACGGCTACGGCGTGTGGCGCGGTGGCGATGTGCGTCTGCTCTACTCGGCCAAGCGTCTGAGTCCGTTCGTCAGCGTCGGAACGCAGTCGCGTCCGAGCGGTCGGCAAGAGACGTACGCCGTGGGGTCGTACATCGTGCTGACCCCGTGGATGTACTCCATCGTGGGTATTGGGACCGCGCCCGATAACGGCACGATTCTCTTCCCCAAGCTGCGCAGCGACGCGAGTCTGTTCGTCGCCGTTCCGAAAGCCAAGGGCTTGCTCGTCTCGACGGGCTTCACTGATTTGCGATACAAAGATTCGCGCGCCGGTGGCCGCATTGTGTCCGTTGGCCCTATGCTCTACCACGGCCGCGGTATCTACAACGCGTCGGTATTCTTCAATCAGGACCGCGCGAGCGGTGCGCGCTCGACCTCGTGGCAGGCGGGCGGACAGTGGGGCACGCAGGGCAAGTTCTGGGTGGGCGGCGGCGTCGGCTCCGGAAACGAAGCGTATCGCTTGCTCTCCGCGACGCCCTTCGATGCACGCTTCCGCAGTCAGTCGCTGACGGTGTTCGGATCAAAGTGGATTACCCGCGGCAGCGGCGTCACGCTGCGTCTCGACTACGAGCGGAAGGTGGATGTCTTCAATCGCCGCGCGGCCGGGCTGACATACTTCGTGGACTTTTAGTCTGTGCCAATTGACACGAGTGCCCAGGCAGAGCTGGACCGACGAGAACATGCGACGGTCGCTCGCCGACAGGGAAATGCGCTCGGTGCCGCAGCAGCGATCAGCCTGATTGTCTATCTGTTCAATAGCCGCGCAGTCGCGGTGTGGCTCGAGCAGCGATCGTATCTGGGCTTCGTGGTGCGTTCGTTTCTCACGAAGCCGGTGTGGCATGCGCTCCCGTTCCGTCATCCTGTACCACTGCTCACGCTCTTCAGTACGTTGCTGAGTGCGGCGAGCGTCATCGCGATTGGTGTGGTCGCCACGCGGGCGCTCCGCGGCCATCGCGCGAGTGCCGCGTTCGGTCTGTCCGTAGCGCTCGCTGCCGCCGGTGTGCCTGCCATGGCCATCGCGACGCTGTGGTGGCCCGATGGCCAGGGGCACATTACCGCGCCGGCGCTCGCGATTGGACACCTGGTCGAACTCGCCGCGGTGTGGTGGTGGGCAAGCCGTAGTGGACCGGTGATTGAAAAGCGTGCCCCACGTCCGCCCACGCCGCTGCAGGACGCGGTACGTGCGCTGGCGGAGGCTGAACTCGCGCCCTGGTCGCGCGCCGGATTCATGCTGCTGGTGCCGTTCGGCGTGGTGGTGCTCTTGGCCGGTTTGTCCGGCATTCAAGGGTACGACTCATTTGCCGATCACCTGGCGCGCCCCGCGCGCTGGTTGGCACAGGGGTCGCTCGAGGATGGTGTTGCACGCGAGGTCGTCACCTTCTATCCCGGCAATCTCGAACTGTTCGTTCGCTGGACGCTTGCCACGGGCACCGATCGCTTTGCGTTCCTGGCGTCGTTGCTTGCGGTGGTGGGGTCGCTGTGGGTGCTCTATCACATCGCGCGCGAAGCGGGGCAGGGGCGCGCGGCGGCGCGAATGGTGGTGGTGCTTGCCGCCTCGCTGCAGGTGCTCGCGTATCAAGGCATCGTGGTCTACAGCGACAGCTACACGGCGTTGTGTTTGCTGCTGGCCACGTGGCTGCTGCTCGCGTGGATCAATGATGGCGCGCAGGACAAGCGGTTCACCTTTGCCATTGGTGTGGCCTTTGGCCTAGCCATGGGCGCGAAGTACTCCGCCGGGCCACCAGTGGTGGTGCTTGGCGTGGTGTGGTTGTGGCAGGCGTGTCGTGATGCATCGCAGCGAGGCTTTGAGCAATCGCTGATTGATGTGCGCTGGTTGATGCCGCAAGTGGGCATGCTGGTGCTCGGGACCATTCCGGGTATGGCCTTCTGGTACGTGCGAAATCTCGTGTTGCACGGCAACCCGGTATATCCGCTTGGCGTCGCGGGCTTGCCTGGCATTCCGCTCGATGAGCTCGTGCGCGGTGCCCCGGGGCCGCACGGCGCGCTGCAGGAGCTGTCGTATCCGTGGATCGAATGGGGTCACGTGCTTGGTTTCGAAACCGGGCTCGGAGCCATCGTGGCAACGACCGTCATCCTCGCGCTGCTGGTGGCACCATTCGCGACACGGACGCGCGCGAGTGAGCGACTGCTCTGGGTGATCACGCTGGTGGCAGCGTTCGCGTGGATGCGCACGGGCGTGATCGTGCCGCGGTATGGGCTGTTCGCGATTCTGCTGAGCTTCGTATGCGTCGGATCGATGCTGACGGCGTTTCCCTCGCGCCTCCTGCGCGGCGTATCCATGGCTGCCGCGGTGCTGACCATTGGCGCCGTTGGCTTCCAACTCGCCGGTGGCGCCGCGTACAACATGCTCTTCTACGACGCCCGTCCGCCGGTGCCGGCCGCGATCGATACCATGCCGGCCGCGCGTGTGCTCAACCTCGCGGGACAGCCGAGTGGCTACTACCTCATGGGCGCCGACTATCGGCATCGTGTGTTGACGCCCTTCGCCTACGTGCCGCCGCAAGACGTGGCCGCCACCAACGCCACCCTGCTACTCTTGCCCGCCGATCAGGAGGCGCAGTATCAGGCAGTGTTGCCGCTCGAGCTGGTGGATCGCTTCACGCGCGCCAACTGGCCGGCCACGTCCCTCTGGCGCGTGCGCGCGAAGTAACGGCACCGCATGGAGCGCGACGCCTTCGACCTGCTCGCTCGAGAGGAGCACGACCACTGGTGGTTTCGTGGCCGTCGGTACTTCATCGAGCGCGCCATTCGAACGCTCGCACTTCCCACGACGGCGCGGGTGCTCGATGCCGGGTGTGGATCGGGGGGCAATCTCGCGCTGTTGCACCAGTTCGGCGCCGTATCTGGCTTTGAGTATGATGCCACGGCACGCGAGCATGCGCGCGCGTTAGGGCTGGGGCGTGTTGAGGCTGGTGCACTTCCGGGCCCATTGCCATTTGACGGCGAACACTTTGACCTCATCGGTCTGTTCGATGTACTCGAGCATCTCCCCGAACCCGTCGCGTCGCTACGCGCGTTGACTGAACGTGTGGCGCCCACGGGAGCCCTCGTGCTCACCGTGCCGGCGTTGCCGTGGCTGTGGGGGCCGCACGATGAATTGCATCAACATCATCGTCGCTACACGCAGCAGACACTGCGTGCGCATCTCGAAGCCGGCGGTTGGCGCGTCGAGTACCTCACCTACATGAACACCCTGCTGTTGCCGCTGGCCATTGCCCAGCGCCTCAAGGAGCGGCTGTTCGGCTATCGCGTTGCGGCACTCTCGCCGTCGCCATTCGTGAACAGCGTGCTCACGCGTGTCTGGCAGCTGGAGCGCGTGATGCTGCCGCAGCGCACGCTTCCCATTGGACTGTCGCTCATGGCCATCGCTCGACCGGCGGCGCCGTGAGCGCACGCGTGGTGCTGGTGGTGCCCTGTTACAACGAAGCGGCGCGACTCGATCGCCCAGCGTGGACGGATGCCCTCGCACGATACGAGTGGCTTGACCTGCTGTTCGTGAATGACGGCAGCACCGACAGCACGGCCGTCGTGTTGCAGGAACTCCAGCAGGCCGCACCGGCCCGTGTCTCGGTATTGACGCTGGCAACGAACAGCGGCAAGGCGGAGGCGGTACGACGCGGCTTACTGGACGCGATGCCGCGGGCGCCGCTCTGCGGTTTTTGGGACGCCGATCTGTCCGCGCCTCTGAGCGAGCTGGTCGACCTGCGGGCGCAATTTGCGCGCGATGCCACCATCGAGTGGGTGTGGGGCATTCGCCTGCGCGCGTTGGGGCGACAGGTCACCCGGCGCGCCCTACGCCACTATTTGGGGCGGCTCTTTGCGACCGGCACTTCGGTGCTGCTCAACATTGATTCTTACGACACGCAGTGCGGCGCCAAACTCTTTCGCGCCTCGCCATGGCTGCGCACGGTGATCAGCGAACCGTTTCTGTCACGCTGGATCTTTGACGTGGAGATGCTCACGCGTCTGCAGTCGCTGCTGGCGGCCAACGCGGGGCCGTCACTCAGCGCCGTGGTATTCGAGCAGCCGCTCGCGGTGTGGACACACAAGGCGGGCTCGAAGGTGCGCAGCGGCGACTTCATCAAAGCCATGACCGAACTGCTGGTGGTGCGAAATGCCCGTCGTGCGTGGCACCGACCGGTCTCAAGTGAAACCGGTCAGGCACCCAAGCATCGTTCCGTCGACTAAGCCAGCGTTTGACCTTCTTCGGCCGCCATAACCGCGCCGAAGATGGTCGCGCCGGGCAACAACCGAATCTGCGGCGCCGTGACAGTGGTACGGGTGGCGCTATTGCCCACAATGGCCGCCTCCACGACGATCGCCAACTCGGAGATGACCGGCCCCGACACGCGGGCACCAGCCTCCAGCGTGATGCGGCCGCGGGCGGTAATCGAACCGAGGACCACCGCGCCGCCGCGCACGATCACTTCGCCGTGCGCCTTGAGTGAGCCCGTAACACGAGCTCCCTCGTTTACGACAATCGAACCAACGGACACCACCGACCCCACGAGACTCGCGCGCGCCGGCACCTGTAGGCCGCGATCGAGTCGCCAGTGCAGCGGCCCCATCTCCTGCGCGTTCTTGGGCATCTGAAAAATCTCGTACGCGCCCGTTGCGTACACCGGCGCTTCGACGGTGACCGCATCCGTGACGCGCACAACATGCGCATCGAGCCGCTCGAACTGCACGTTGGTACCAAGCACGAGATCGCGGTCGCTGGTGGCGCGGCCGTACAAACGCGAGCCACTGCCCACTTCGAAACGGCCACGCGCGTGGGCCCACCGCAACACGGTCGAGTCCACGCCAAGAATCAGGTCGCGCTGGCCGAGCAAGGCGCGATACGTCACGCCACGACTCCCGCGAAGCGTGAGACGGGCGAGGCACTCTGCACCGAGCGTCGCGCCTTCGGGGAGCGGCTCGCTATCCATGAGCACGACTAGATCTTCAATGGCGCGGCGCTGCTTCGGAAGCGGCTGCCCCGCCGAGTGCGCGAGCACCGGCGATCCGTCGCTCAGGCGCGGCGGCACCATGGTACCCAGCAACCCTTCGCGTTGGCAGCGCGCCGTAAACGACTCGGCGAAGTACGTGAGACTGCCCGCATCGTTGCCAACGGCATCCAGTGGGCCGGCGTCGCGCGGGCGAAGCAGCTCCATCAGCGCCGGCACGAGCGGGATGGACATCCACGCCAACATGGCCAGCAGCAACAGCAGAAAGGCGAACAGCGGCGATGAGGTGGCCATTAGGCACCTCCCTTGGGTGATCCACCCGGAACGGCCGCCCGCTCCGAACGATGTCGCTCGGTCTTCTGCCACTCAACAGGGCGACCACGAATCCACGACGCACGCGAGAGCGCGGCGCGACCCACCGAGATCGTACTCACCAAGAACCCGAGGAAAAGGAACGGTAGCATCCGGATGCGTTCGCGCGACCCGTCGAGTCGATTCGCCGCGGCTACTTGGAAGAACGCGGCGAAGTTGCCGACGGTGTTGAACGACGAGATGGCGAGCACCGTGACCATTCCCCACGCGGGCGGATAGCCGGTGTAGAAGAGCACCATGGTGCACAGCCAGCCCAGCATGAGCACCAACGGTACCGCAAACACACCCAGCAACAGCACGCCGTCGATAACCTGCCACGTTGGCAAATGCGCGCGGTTGAGCATGAGCGCCGTCACATAGCGTCGCAGCGCCTGGTTGTGCCCTTTGGCCCAGCGCTTGATTTGCCGAATGCGCGACTCCCAGCTCTCGGGCACCTCTTCGTAGCACTCCGAGCGATTCTGGTAGACCACCTCCCAACCGGCGAGCACCAACCGCACGGTGAGGTCGGTGTCTTCGGCGAGGGCGTCCATGTTCCAGCCGCCGACGTTCTCCAATGCCGTGCGTCGTACGCCACCAACGGTGCCGCCATACTGCGGCACCAGTCGCAGATTCATGCGCGCTTGCTGGTCGACCTGATAGCCACCAGCACGCTCCAAGTCGAGCAATCGCGTGAGGAGCGACAGGCCCACGTTGAGCGGCACGACGCGACCCATGACGGCGCCCACTTCGGGATCGAAGAAGGGCGCGACCAACTGCTTCAGCAGGCGGATGCCGGGGATGTAGTCGGCATCAAAGACGAGAAAGATCTCGCCCTTGTGAAGCTCCATGGCGTCGGCCAACGCGGCGGCCTTGCCGGGAATGCCATCGTCACGCAGGAACGGCTGAATGCGTCCCGGATAGCTCTCCGCATACTGCTGCAGAATGACGCGCGTGTCGTCGGTCGACCGATCATCGATGGGCACGATGATGAGGCGGTCTTCCGGATAGTCGCAGGTCAGCAGCGCGTCGAGCGAGTCGCGCACCACCTGCGACTCATTGTGCGCCGGTACAAACACCGTGAGCGACGGCCACTCGGCCTGAATGACATCAACAAACGGCTGCCGATGTTGGCCGAACAGGCGATTGAGCGTGAAGAAGTAGTGGCGCAGCGTGTAGATCGCGAGCACGATCACACACGTCCACAGGCCAATGTTGGCGAAGGTGACGAGGGTGTTCATATGCGACCCCGCTCACCAGCCATCAGTCGCCGCATGAACAACCCACCCGCCCACACGAGGCGGAAGACGGGCGAGCTGGGCGGCGTAATGGCCCGCACCGATTGCGGCGTGGGTGTCGGACGCGGACGGTCGGTGGGATAGCGCGGTGCGGACGTGGGCGGACGCCGATCGACCGCATCCAGCACACCACCCGAGCGCCAGCTCATGCCCCACCCGTACAGCGCGACGTACACGAAAATGTCCAGCAGCACGCCGAAGGCAAAGAAGAGCAGCGGCAGCGCCAGCAGCGACGCGCGATAGATCACGAACGCGTGCACCGCCGCCTGCAGCGGCAGAAAGACACTGAGGTGAGCGAGTAGTAGCGTCCCCATCATCAACTTCTGCCAGAGCAGGAAGTCGAAAATGTGAAAGGTGAACGCGACGAGAAATGGCGACAGCACCAAAATCACGACACCGCACACGAGCAAGCCGTTGAGGTAGGTCGGCAGGTCGTAGGCGAAGGGCGGCGAAGCGAAGGTGAACCAGAGCTGAGCCGAGAGCTGCAGCACGGCGAGCGCGCGGAGGAAATACGCCACCGGCAACATGCGTCCCCGCATGAAGAAGCTCACAGCGGCGAGACCGGCGCAGAGTAACCAGCCGGTTTGCAGGTCACGCGCTTCCGGCCACGTGGTTTGCGCGGTGAAGTACGGAATCGCGACCGCGAAGGGTCCCGCCTCGAATACGCGCGTGGCCACGACACCGGGAAGTCCCAAGGGGCCGCGGATGGCGTCGAAGAAGGCGTGCCACGCGGACATCAGCGGGTCGAGCAACAACAGCATCGTGACTGCAAAGATGGACGGCAGCACGAGCAAGTCCACGAGCAGCGTCCAGGAGACTTCGATGCCGATCATCGCCCGGTGTGGCGCAATGCGACCACCCCGGAACCCGCGGTCTCGAGCCTGACTGATGCGTCGGGATGGACTACCGGTTACGCGCGACACAGACACACTCTCCGAGGAAAGAACCGGCAGCCAGAGGCGCCGTAACAAAGATCAGGGGGGCAGCACCCACGACGGCGGTCGACGTCACAACAGGCTGGTGAGTCGTTCGAGCGTCTCATTCACCTGCGTGTGGTCGAGGCGACGCGGCCCTGATCGCTCCTGCGGATGCCGCAGCAGCGTGTCGATGACTTCCGCGATGCGAATCGAGGCGCGACCGTCGCCGAAGGGATTGCTGCCACTGCGCCGTGAGTCGTACAACGCGCGATCGCCAAGCAGCGCGGATGCGCGCGATAGAATGCGCGTGGCGTCGGTGCCCACGAGCTCACCAAAACCGGCCTGCACCACCTCAGGGCGCTCGGTGCAGTCGCGCAGAATGAGAATGGGCTTGCGGAACGAGGGCACTTCTTCCTGAATGCCACCGGAATCGGAGAGCACCATGTAGCAGCGGCGCATCGTCTCCAGCAAATCCGGATAGGACAGCGGATCGACGAGATGCACACGGGGCGTGTTCCCCAAGCGGCGATAGACGACATCGCGCACGCGCGGGTTGAGGTGCACGGGAAAGACAATCTCGGCGTCGAAGTGCAGCCGCACGATGCTTTCCAATGCATCGCAGATGGTCTCGAGATGTTCGCCGAGCGACTCGCGCCGATGCACCGTGGTCAGGATGATGCGCTGCCGCTCCCAATCGAGCTGATTCAACAACGGCGCATCGAAGCGCGTCTGCGCCGGCACCATCTGCAGCGCATCCACCACCGTATTGCCGGTGACGAAAATGTCGCCTTCGGGGATGCCTTCGGCGACGAGGTTGTTGCGCGCTTCTGGTGTGGGCGCGAAGTGCACGTTCGCGGTGGCGGTCGCGATGCGGCGGTTCACTTCTTCCGGAAAGGGACTCGACAGGTCGAAGGAGCGCAGTCCCGCCTCGACGTGCCCAATGGGCACGTTCTGGTAAAAGCCGGCGAGGCACGCGGCGGTGACGGTGGACGTATCGCCCTGCACCAACAAGAAGTCGGGACGATGCTCAATGAAGCACTCGGTCAGCGCGGCCATCGCGCGCGAGGTGAAGACACCGAGGTTCTGTCCGTTCTGCATCAACCCGAGATCGATATCGGGGACCACACCAAACACGTCGAGCGCCTGCTTGAGCATCTCACGATGCTGGGTGGTAGCAATGACGAGCGGATTCAGATGCGGATGATCGCGCAGCGCTGCGTACACGGGCGCCATCTTGATGGCTTCCGGTCGGGTGCCGACCACGAGGCACACCTTGTGAACGGGATCTGCGGTGGTCATGAGCGTCAGGGCGAGTGGCCGAAGTACACGAGTCGTATGGGAGCACGAGGCACGGCAAATGTAACTCGCGTCCGTCACCGCGCCGGACAAATCGTGCACCGTTCTGAAATGCACGCACCGTTATGCAAAACCGCCCCCCGATCCGAAGACCGGGGGGCGGTTGCATGTGGTGCGATGGCGCGAACTAGCTGCGGCGGCGGCGGCGGGCGACGACACCGAGCGCCAGGAGACCGGCACCCATCAGGGCGTAGGTGGACGGCTCCGGCACCACCGACTGCGAACCCACCGTGAAGCCGTGCCAATACTCGTTGCTCTGGTTGACCGTGAACGAGAGCGACGTGAAGGTGCCGCTGAACTGCAGCACGCCACTGAACTCGTTCGCAATGAGTGAGGTTTGGTTCACACCAAGCGCCTGCACGGTGCCCGAGTTGCCCCAGAGCGGTGCCACACCGCCGGCGGCGTTGTAGGCCGCGATCTGGAAGGTGTCTGAGAACTTGTATTCCACGGTGATGTTCGGCGTGCCCGCGCTCACGATGGCGATCCACGGATTCACGACCGCTTCCGAGAACGTGATCGTGTTCGTGGTAATCGGCACGTAGGCTGTGCCCTGCTCGTTCAGGCCGACCATGTTCACCAGCTGGATGAACGACCCGTTGGTGGGCGTGTAGGCGCCGTAGGCCGTCGTGCCGTTGCCGGTGAAGTAGTTGACGCCGGAGGGCGTGGTGCCGAAGCCACCGGGCGCCGTGCAGCCGTTGAGTGCCGAGTTGACGACACCGTTGTACGTGCCGGCGTAGGTGACCGTCGTCGATCCCATCGTGCCGGAGACATTACCGGCGCAACCGACGGGCTGGCTCCAGCTGGTCCACTGCTGCGCATGGAGCGCGACGGGGCCAACGAGCAGCAGGGCGGAGAGCAGGGCGCGGATCTTCATATGACGGAGTGCCTCAGGATCGAACAATGTGAGGTCGGCCGGTGGTACAGCTGACCAGTGACAACATAAGGACAGTGCATCGGCCGTACCACTGGCAGGCCCGGCCGTTCCAGAGATGATTTCCGCTTCATGGAAGCTGTGGACAATCGCTGTAACTATATGATTTTTAACATGTTGGCTGATCGCGTGCCGAGTCCGCCCGTTACAGATTCGGAGATTGTTACCCCGCACCGGGTGAATCGGTATCGACGAGCTGGCGCACGCATGACACACCACGGGTGAACAGCTGTTGCGCGTGTGCAACGGTGGGTACGACCCTGTGGCGCTCTGGCCACCGGGTACGGCGGCGCGGGTCGCGAATGGGCGTGACTGGCCGTGTGGTGTGGGTTGACTTCCCGGCCTAGACCAGTGAAGTTAGGAGTCTCCCGCAAAATGCCTGTTGGATTGGGCGTTTCCGCGGTGCCTCACAGCAACACCTCGGCAGTCTGCGGCCGACCAGGTAGCACTCGCAGCCAATTTGACGTCGCCACTGGAGTCAGCAGGTCTCTGGTAACGGCGCGCTTGGGTCCCCACTCGTGCAGCAGCGGCGAGCGTACCCGGCGACAGCGGATGGATACCGCTCCCGCGCAACGGCGGGGGGTCAGGTCCAGCCGTTTTTTTGCTGGTCCACTTTCGATTCCATACTGCGTCCGCTTCGGCGGCGCTGATCCGAACTATGCCGCGTACCACCCCGCTCGAGCATTACCGCAACATCGGCATCATGGCTCACATCGATGCCGGCAAGACGACCACCACTGAGCGCATTCTCTATTACACGGGGAAGTCGCACAAGATTGGTGAAGTCCACGATGGCGCGGCCACGATGGACTGGATGGAGCAGGAGCAGGAGCGCGGCATCACGATCACGTCGGCCGCGACCACGTGCTTCTGGATGCGCCACGGTCAGTCGCATGAGAAGGGCAACGGACCGGAATACCGCATCAACATCATCGACACGCCGGGCCACGTCGACTTCACCGTCGAAGTGGAGCGCTCGCTCCGCGTGCTCGACGGCGCCGTCACGTTGCTCGACTCGGTGGCCGGTGTTGAGCCGCAGACCGAGACCGTGTGGCGTCAGGCCGATCGGTATCGCGTGCCGCGCATGATTTTCTCGAACAAGATGGATCGCGTCGGCGCGAACTTCGATCGCTGCCTCGCCATGATCCGTGACCGCCTGAGCAAGCGCGCGTTTCCGCTGCAGCTGCCGGTGGGTTCGGGTGAAACGTTCACCGGCCACATCGACGTCCTCGAGCGCAAGCAGTACATCTTCCACGACGAGACGATGGGCAAGACGTTCTCGGTGGTCGAAGTGCCGGCCGAGTTCAAGGATGCGTGTGAGTTGGCGCGTCACGAGGCCATCGAAGCGGCCGTCGAGCATGACGAAGCGTTGATGGAGAAGTACCTCGCCGGCGAAGAGCTGTCGATGGACGAAATCCGCAGCGCCATCCGCAAGGCCACGATCGCGATGGAGTTCATCCCGGTCCTGTGCGGCGCGTCGTTCAAGAACAAGGGTGTGCAGGCGCTCCTCGATGCCGTGATCGATTATCTCCCGGCGCCGATCGACGTTCCGGCCATTCAGGGCCATCTGCCGCACCACGACGAAACGTTTGTCGAAGCGCCCATCAAGGACGACGCGCCGTTTGCCGCGCTCGCGTTCAAGATTGCCACCGACCCGTTCGTCGGAAAGCTGACGTTCTTCCGCGTCTACTCGGGCGTGATGGCGTCGGGCTCGTACGTCTACAACAGCACGAAGGACAAGCGTGAGCGGGTCGGTCGTCTGCTGCAGATGCACGCCAACAAGCGTGAGGAAATTGAGGAAGTGCGCGCGGGCGACATCGCCGCTGCCATCGGCCTCAAGGACACGCGCACGGGCGATACGCTCTGCACGGAAGACAACCCGATCATCCTCGAGGCCATGAAGTTCCCGGCCCCCGTCATCGACGTCGCCATTGAGCCGAAGACGAAGGCCGACCAGGACAAGCTGGCCATCGCGTTGCAGAAGCTGGCCGAAGAAGATCCGACGTTCCGCGTGCGCTCCGACGCCGAAACGGGACAGACGATCATCGCCGGTATGGGCGAGCTGCACCTCGAGATCATCGTCGACCGCATGATGCGCGAGTTCAAGGTCGATGCGAACGTGGGTCGCCCGCAGGTGGCCTATCGCGAGACGATCAAGAAGCGCGTCGAGAAGATCGAAGGGAAGTTCATCCGCCAGTCCGGCGGTAAGGGTCAGTTCGGCCACGTGGTCATCAACATGGAGCCGTCCGAACAGGGCCAGGGCTTCGTGTTCGAAGACAAGATCGTGGGCGGTGTCATTCCGCGTGAATACATCGGCCCCGTGGAACAGGGCATCAAGGAAGCGCTCGAGAATGGCGTGCTCGCCGGCTACCCGGTGGTGGACGTCAAGGTGCAGCTCACCTTCGGTTCCTACCACGAAGTCGACTCGTCGGAAATGGCGTTCAAAATTGCCGGTTCGATGGCATTCAAGGAGGCGGCCCGTCAGGCCAGCCCCTGCCTGCTGGAGCCGGTTATGAAGGTCGAGGTTGTGAGCCCGGAAGCGTACATGGGCGACGTCCTCGGCGATCTCTCCTCGCGGCGCGGCAAGATTGGCGGCATGACGCAGCGTGGTGAGGCGCAGGTGATCTCGGCGACTGTGCCGCTCGCTGAGATGTTCGGTTACTCGACCAAGCTGCGCAGCATGTCGCAGGGACGAGCGGTCTACTCGATGGAGTTCTCGCATTACGAGGAAGTGCCGAAGTCGAAGGCCGAAGAGATCATCAGCAAGGTGAAGGCGTAAGCCTCACCCACTCATTCACTACCCAACACAGAACGGAACCATGGGCAAGGCAAAGTTCGAGCGGAACAAGCCGCACGTGAACGTGGGAACGATCGGCCACGTCGACCACGGCAAGACGACGACGACGGCTGCTCTCACGAAGATCTCGGCGGACAAGGGCTACGGCACGAAGTACGTGGCGTATGACGAAGTCGCCAAGGCGTCGGAGTCGCAGGGTCGTCGTGACAGCACGAAGATTCTGACGATCGCCACGTCGCACGTGGAGTACGAGACGGAAGCGCGTCACTATGCGCACGTCGACTGCCCGGGCCACGCGGACTACGTCAAGAACATGATCACGGGCGCGGCGCAGATGGACGGCGCGATCCTCGTGGTGTCGGCCGTGGACGGCCCGATGCCGCAGACGCGCGAGCACATCCTCCTGGCGCGCCAGGTGAACGTGCCCTCGGTGGTCGTGTTCCTGAACAAGTGCGACCTCGTGGAAGACGAAGAGCTCCTCGACCTCGTCGAGCTCGAAGTCCGTGAGCTGCTCTCGAAGTACAACTATCCGGGCGACGACGCGCCGGTGATCCGTGGTTCGGCGATCAACGCCATCAACGGCGATCCGAAGTGGGTGGCGGAGTTCCAGAAGTTGTATGACGCGCTGGACAGCTACATCCCGGAGCCGGTTCGCGAGATCGACAAGCCGTTCCTCCTCCCGGTCGAAGACGTGTTCTCGATCACGGGTCGTGGTACGGTGGCGACGGGCCGCATTGAGCGCGGCATCGTGAAGGTCGGCGAAGAAGTGCAGGTCGTCGGCTACAACAGCGAAAAGAAGACGACCGTTACGGGCGTCGAGATGTTCCGCAAGCTGCTCGACGAAGGACGCGCCGGCGACAACGTCGGTCTGCTCCTCCGCGGCATTGCGAAGGAAGACATCGAGCGTGGCATGGTGTTGGCCAAGCCGAACTCGATTAAGCCGCACACGAAGTTCACGGCCGAAGTGTACGTCCTCACGAAGGAAGAGGGCGGCCGTCACACGCCGTTCTTCAAGGGCTACCGCCCGCAGTTCTACTTCCGCACGACGGACGTGACGGGCAACATCGAGCTCCCCGAGGGGATGGAGATGGTCATGCCGGGCGACAACGTGACGATGACGATCGACCTCATCATCCCGATCGCCATGGAAGAGCAGCTGCGCTTCGCCATCCGTGAGGGTGGGCGTACGGTTGGCGCCGGCGTCGTGACGAAGATCCTCGCCTAATAAAAGAACAGATTAGTGGTGGGTTTGGCGTTCGGGTGCTGGGTCGATGGGTGACCACTGACTCGCAACTCGGACTCCGAACCCACGCACTGATCGGTTCCTAACAGAGACCCAGATGGCTGGCCGCATTCGTATTCGCCTCAAGGCCTTCGACCACGCTGTGATCGACCAGGCGTCCGCGGACATTGTCCGCACCGCTGAGAAGACCGGCGCGTCGGTGTCGGGCCCGATTCCCCTGCCGACGAAGACGCAGCGGTGGACGGTCCTTCGCTCGCCGCACGTGGACAAGAAGTCCCGCGAGCAGTTTGAACTGAAGACGCACAAGCGCGTGATCGATATCCTCGATTCGCGTGCCGGTACGGTGGACGCGCTCACGAAGCTCGATCTGCCCGCTGGCGTGGACGTCGAGATCAAGGTCGAATAGTTCGACCGGCAGGACTGCCTCGCATGCGGGGCAGGAAGGACCGCGCGGTGCCTTCGGGCACCGTTGCCGGTACAGATGGCGCTGCACAGGGCGGCGTTGTCCACAGTCCAACGGTGAAGCCACTCGGGCTTCCCGCGACTCGTACGGAGTGAGTCATTTCATGATCGGCATCATCGGCAAGAAGCTGGGTATGACCCAGCTGTTCAACGAGCAGGGGCAGCAAGTGCCCTGCACCGTGGTGGAGGCCACGCCCAACCCCGTCACGAAGGTGACGACGGTGGCGCAGGCTGGCTTTGCCTCGGTGGAGCTCGGATTTGGGGCCCAGCGCGTGGCGCGCCCCAACAAGAAGGGAGAGCGCACGCCCAAGGGCCATCGCGCTTCCAAGGCGGAAGTCGGACACGCGGCGAAGGCAGGCCTTCAGGCGCCGCCCGCTGTGCTCAAGAGCTTCCGTCTCGACGACGCCCCGGGCAAGAACCCGGAGGTCCCGACGTACGCCGTCGGCGACGCCATCACCGTTGAGATCTTCACGCCTGGCGAGAAGGTCAAGGTCACGGGCACGTCGAAGGGTCGTGGTTTCCAGGGCGTGGTGAAGCGCCATGGCTTCCACGGCGGACCGAACACCCACGGTAACACCAAGCACCGTAAGCCCGGCTCGATCGGCGCGGGTACTGACCCGTCGCGCGTCATCAAGGGCAAGAAGATGCCCGGCCAGTACGGGAACGTGCAGCATACGGCACTCAGCATCCGGGTCGAGAAAGTCGACGCGGAGCGCAACCTCATTTATCTGCGCGGCAGCGTGGCGGGGCCGACCAACGGCATCGTCTTCGTGCGGAAGCAGGGCTGATCATGATGTCCGAATCCAAGACCTTCGAGGCGCCGGTGTACTCGGCGCAGGGAAAGCAGAGCGGCACGCGCCAGCTTCCCGAAGGCACGTTTGACGGGATCGTCAACGTGCCGGTCATGCACCAGGCGGTGAAGGCGTTCCTCGCCAACCGTCGCCAGGGTACGGCCAAGACCAAGACGCGCGGTGAAGTCACCGGCGGTAACCAGAAGCCGTGGAAGCAGAAGGGCACCGGTCGCGCCCGTCAGGGCTCGACGCGCGCGCCGAACTGGCCGGGCGGTGGTACCGTGTTCGGTCCGCAGCCGCGGAGCTACACGCAGATCGTGCCGAAGCAGGTGCGCGCCCTCGCGCGCAAGAGCGCGATGAATGCCCGGGCCCGTGAGGGCGCGGTGGTCCTGGTGGACGCGCTGAACTACACGGCGCCGAAGACCAAGACGATGCTCGCGCTGCTCGAGAAGCTGGGTGTGTCCGACAAGAAGGTGCTGCTCCTCACGGACGGCGTGAAGCCGAACGTGTACCTGAGCGCCCGCAACCTCGGCCGCACGCACGTGATGCCCTTTAGCGATGCCAGCACCTACCACATCCTCTGGTCGGATGTCGTGGTGATTGAGGCGAGCGCGCTTACCCAGACGTCGGCGGAGGGCTAAGCGATGGCCACCCTGCATCGTACCATCATGCGCCCGATCATTACGGAGCGCACCTCGGCCGCGTATCAGGATCGCGGCGAGTACACGTTCGAGGTGGCGCCCGACGCCACCAAGTTCGCCATTAAGGAGGCCGTCGAGCGCCTCTTCGGCGTGAAGGTCACCGGCGTTTGGACGTCGAATGCGCGTGGCAAAGCGCGTCGCGTCGGCCAGTCGATCGGTCGCCGTCCACATACCAAGAAGGCGATTGTGAAGCTGCGTGACGGCGACACCATCGCGATCTTCGAGGGCTGAGTCGCATGGGCATTCGTCAGTTCAAGCCGGTTACGAAGGGCACGCGCTTCCGTTCGGTCTCCGATTTCGTGGAGATCACGCGTTCGACGCCCGAGAAGTCGCTCGTGGAGCCCATCAAGAAGTCGGGCGGCCGCGACAATCATGGCCACATCTCGATGCGTCGCATCGGTGGCGGCCACAAGCGCATGTATCGCATCATCGATTTCAAGCGTGACAAGCACGGGATTCCCGCGACCGTCGCGCACATCGAGTACGATCCGAACCGTTCGGCGCGCATCGCGCTGGTCGAGTACGCGGACGGCGAGAAGCGCTACATCCTGCATCCGAAGGGACTGAAGCAGGGCGATACGGTGGTGTCGGGTCCGGGATCGGACGTGCGCACCGGCAACGCCATGCCGCTCAAGGAAGTGCCGCTCGGTACGGCGGTGCACAACATTGAGCTCAAGATCGGCAAGGGCGGTCAGATGTCGCGCTCGGCCGGTGCCTTCGCGCAGGTCGTCGCGAAGGAAGGCGAGTACGTGACGCTGCGCATGGGATCGACGGAAATGCGCCTGGTGCACGGCAACTGCATGGCCACGATCGGTGAAGTGGGTAACTCCGAGCATGAGCTGCAGTCGCACGGCAAGGCCGGCAAGAGCCGCTGGCTTGGCAAGCGTCCCAAGGTTCGCGGTGAAGTGATGAACCCGGTCGATCACCCGCATGGTGGTCGTACGCGCGGTGGCCGCAACGTCGTGAGTCCGTGGGGCAAGAAGGAAGGCGTCAAGACGCGCAACAAGAAGAAGTCGTCGCAGCGTCTCATCGTGCGCGGCCGCAAGCGCGGCCGGGCGACGCAGTAACCGCCAGGCGATCCGAGAACCGATATGTCGAGAAGCATTAAGAAGGGTCCGTTCGTCGCTGAGCGCCTGGAGGCGAAGGTCGTCGCGATGAACGCCAAGAGCGAGAAGAAGGTCGTCAAGACCTGGTCCCGCGCGAGCACGATTCTCCCCGAGTTTGTGGGGCACACTTTCGCGGTGCACAACGGGAACAAGTTCATCCCGGTGTACGTGACGGAAAACATGGTCGGTCACAAGCTTGGCGAATTCTCGCCGACGCGTCTGTTCCGCGGGCACGCGGGCCAGAAGACCGATGCAAAGAAGCCTGGCGGCAAGGGAGGCAAGTAACCCATGGCCAAGGCAGGCAAGACGGGGATTGAGGCGCGCGCGATTCAGCGCACCACGCGTCAGTCGCCCTACAAGATGCGACTGGTCATCGATCAGATTCGCGGTCAGCGCGTGAACGACGCGTTGGCGCTGCTGAAGTTCTCCAAGAAGCACGCGGCCGAGCAGATCGAGAAGACGCTCAATAGTGCCGTGGCGAACGCGGAGCAGGCGGCCCGGGCTGCTAACACGTCGCTGGATGTGGACGCGTTGGTGGTATCGAAGGCCATCGTGAACGAGGGACCCAAGCTGAAGCGTTGGACGCCCGCGGCGATGGGCCGCGCGACCCCGATGCTCAAGCGCACCAGCCACGTGGAGATCGTGGTGACGGAGGCGGTGAAGTAATGGGACAGAAGACCAATCCGATCGGGTTCCGCCTCGGCGTCACGAAGAACTGGCGGTCGACCTGGTACGCGAAGAAGGAGATGCCGGCGCTGCTGAAGGAAGACGCGCTGCTGCGGAAGTACCTGAAGGCCCGTCTCGATAACGCGGCGATTTCCGACGTGACGATCGAACGTAAGCCGGGGAAGGTCGTGGTGACCATCCACACGGGACGTCCGGGCGTCGTGATCGGCAAGAAGGGCGCGGAAGTCGACAAGCTGCGTGATGAGTTGGCGCAGCTGACCGGCAAGGAAGTCGGCATCAACGTCGAAGAGATCAAGCGCCCGGAAGTCGAGGCGCAGCTGGTGGCCGACAATATTGCGGCGCAGCTCTCGCAGCGTATCTCGTTCCGTCGCGCGATGAAGCGGGCGGTGCAGAGCGCGATGCGGATGGGCGCGCTGGGTATCAAGGTGAAGGCTGGCGGCCGTCTGGGCGGCGCCGAAATCGCGCGCGTGGAAGGGTACATGGAAGGCCGGGTGCCCCTTCATACGCTGCGCGCCGACATCGATTACGCGACGAGCACGGCGAAGACCACCTACGGCACCATTGGTGTGAAGGTGTGGATCTTCAAGGGTGAAATCGTGGAAGATCGTCGCGGTAAGACCTACTCGACCGGCAACTGAGGAACTGAGAGATGCTGAGTCCGAAGCGGGTCAAATTCCGCAAGATGTTCAAGGGCCGGACGACCGGCCTCGCGCACCGGGGGTCGGATCTGTCGTTCGGCCACTACGGGTTGCAGGCGCTCGAGCCGGGTTGGGTGACGAGCCGGCAGATCGAAGCGTGCCGTGTGGCGATGACGCGCCACATCAAGCGTGGCGGCAAGGTGTGGATCCGGATTTTCCCGGACAAGCCGATCACGAAGAAGCCCGCCGAAACCCGCATGGGTAAGGGTAAGGGTTCGCCGGAAATGTGGGTGGCGGTCGTGAAGCCGGGCCGCGTGATGTTCGAGATCGAAGGCGTGTCGCGTGAACTGGCCGAAACGGCCATGTCGCTGGCCGCCGCGAAGCTGGGCGTAAAGACCAAGTTCGTTGCACGCGAGGAGGCGGTGACCAATGAAGGCTGAAGAGATCCGCGGACTGGATGACAACGAGCTGACGGCCCGCATCGCGGGGCTCGAGGAGGAGCGTTTCCGCCTCAAGTTCCGCAGCGCGAGCGAAGCGCTGGAGGAGCCGCTGCGTTTGCGCAGCATCCGCCGCGACATTGCGCGCCTGAAGACGGTGCAGCGCGAGCGTCAGCTCGCCGCCACTGGCCGCTAACCGGAACCCGACAGATGGCTGAGACGAACAACGCGAGCGCCGCGCAGAACGGCGCCTCCGATCGGACCGCGCGGAAGGTGCGCGTCGGGCTGGTCGTGAGCGACAAGATGGAGAAGACGGTGGTCGTGAGCATTGACCGCCGGATGCCGCATCCGCAGTACGGCAAGATGGTAACGCGGACGCGCAAGCTGAAGGCGCACGACGAGGAGAACTCGGCGAAGGTGGGAGACACCGTGCGTATCATGGAGACCCGGCCCTTGTCGAAGGACAAGCGGTGGCGCGTGGTCGAGATCGTCGAACGCGCACGCTGAGGACCTGACCCATGATCCAGCAGGAATCGGTGGTGAAGGTGGCGGACAACAGTGGTGCCAAGCGCGCCCTGGTGATCCGTGTGCTCGGCGGCACGCGTCGTCGCTATGCGGGCCTGGGTGACCGGGTGATCGTGGCGGTGAAGGATGCGTTGCCGAACGGCACGGTGAAGAAGTCCGACGTGGCGAAGGCCGTGGTGGTGCGGACGGTGAAGGAGACGCGTCGCAAGGACGGTTCCTACATCCGCTTCGACGAGAACGCGGTCGTGATCATCAACGACAACGGCGAGCCGAAGGCGACGCGTATCTTCGGTCCCGTGGCGCGTGAGCTCCGCGAGAAGCGCTACATGAAGATCGTGTCCTTGGCGCCTGAGGTGCTCTGAGATGCGGAAGAACGTGTACTACAAGACGGATCGTGGTCAGCGCCTCGGCGCTGGCCGGCACGCGCTGAAGGCCTCGCGCGAAGTGATCCACGTGACCAAGGGTGATACCGTTCGCGTGATGCGTGGCGACGACAAGGGACGGGAGGGCAAGGTCCTCCAGGTGTACCCGAAGACCGGCCGCATCAAGGTGGAAGGGATCAACATCGTTAAGAAGCACCGCAAGGCGCGCACGGCGGAGGAGACGAGCGGCATCATTGAGATGCCCGCGCCCTTCCACGCGTCAAACGTGATGCTGCTCGATTCGAAGACCGGCAAGCCGACGCGCGTGAAGACGCGCATCGACAAGGACGGCACGAAGGAGCGGGTCGGCGTGAAGAGCGGTGAAGTCATCTCGCGTTCGCGCTGAGCCGGAGAGCATAGCACATGGCGACGAAGGAAAAGGGCGGCGCGGCCAAGGGCGGCGCGAAGGGTGGAGCCAAGGGCGGTGCCAGCGCGAAGGGTGCGGGTGCGGCCAAGGGTGGATCGAAGGGCGGGAAGGGCGGCAAGCAAGCCGGCCAGCCGCGTCAGGCGATCGACTTCACGAAGCGTGAGCATGCGGGCGCGGGGCTGCCGGTTGCGGCGCCGCGGTTGAAGGCGCACTACGAGCAGGCGGTCCGTGCGACGCTGGCGAAGCAGTTCGGCTTCACGAACCCGATGGAGATCCCGACGCTCGAAAAGATCGTGATCAATTGCGGTGTCGGTGAGGCGGTGAAGCAGCCGAAGCTGCTCGACGTGGTGGTCGAGGAGTTGGCGCTGATCACGGGCCAGAAGCCGGTGCGTCGCAAGGCGAAGAAGTCGGTCGCGAACTTCGGCCTCCGTGAGGGGCAGGAGATCGGCGCGTCGGTGACGATGCGCGGCGCCCGGATGTGGGAGTTCCTCGACCGCTTCGTGACGGTGGCGTGCCCGCGTATCCGCGATTTCCGCGGGTTGGGCACGAAGTCGTTCGACGGCCGCGGCAACTACACGCTCGGCATCAAGGAGCAGATGATCTTCCCGGAGATCAACTACGATATGGTCGAGCAGATCCACGGCATGGACATCACGTTCGTGACGTCGGCGACGAAGGACGCGCACGCGTTCGCCCTGCTGCATCAGCTGGGCATGCCGTTCCGCGGCGACGACAAGCCGGTGACGCCCAAGGTGGCGCAACCGAGCGCGGCCTAACACAGGACGACCTGACCCATGGCAAAGACGAGCAAGCTGGTCAAGAACGCGCAGCGCGCCGTACTGGTGCAGCGTCACGCCCAGAAGCGCGCGGCCCTCAAGGCCACCATCAGCAGCCCGAAGAGCACGCCGGAAGAGAAGCTGGCGGCGGTGAATACGTTGCATAAGATGCCGCGGAATTCGTCGTCGACGCGGGTGCGCAACCGTTGCAGCATGAGCGGCCGCCCGCGTGGTTTCCTCCGGCACTTCGGCCTGTCGCGTATCGCCCTTCGGGACATGGCTTTGAACGGCCTGATCCCCGGCGTGCGCAAGGCAAGCTGGTAATCCTTTCACTTCCTACAGGTCCGGCGAAGACCGGATACCCTAGGAGAACCCCGAGAGCATGAGCCTCAACGACCCCATTGCCGACATGCTGACGCGCATTCGCAACGCGTGTGCGTCTAAGCACCGCCGCGTCGACATGCCGTTGTCCAAGATCAAGATCGAGATCGCGCGCATTCTGAAGGAGAACGCGTTCATCCAGGACTACCGCACGGTAGAACTCGAGGACGGGAAGAGCGTACTCCGCGTGATCCTGAAGTACGCCCACGGAGGCCAGTCGGTCATCCGCGAAGCGAAGCGCATTTCGACGCCCGGCCTGCGGAAGTACGTCGGCGTTACGGAAATCCCGCGCGTTCGCAACGGTCTCGGGATGGCTATCCTGAGCACGTCGAAGGGCCTCATGTCGGATCGTGATGCGCGCTCCGCGAACACCGGCGGCGAGCTTCTCGCCCTGGTCTGGTAAGGGAGACCGCACACATGTCCCGAATTGGCAAGCGCCCGATCCCGGTTCCGGCCGGGGTGACGGTGGCGATCAACGGTAGCACGGTTACGGTGAAGGGGCCGAAGGGTGAGCTCGCGCGCACGCTTCCGGCTGACATGATCCTGAGCCAGGAAGGTAGCGAGTTGCTGGTGAAGCGTCCGTCCGACGAAGAGCGCCACAAGGCGCTGCACGGGCTGACGCGGACCCTCGTGGCCAACATGGTGGAAGGCGTCACGACCGGCTTTAAGAAGGTGCTTGAGATCACGGGTGTCGGCTACAAGGCCGAGATCAAGCCGTACGGCGCGTTGTTGTCGCTCGGCTTCTCGCACCAGATCGAATACAAGACGCCTGAGGGCGTGAAGATCAGCGCGCCGAATCCGACCACGGTTGTGATTGAAGGCGCGAGCAAGGAACACGTCGGTCAGGTCGCGGCCGAAATCCGGAGCTTCCGCAAGCCGGAGCCTTACAAGGGCAAGGGCGTCAAGTACCAGGGCGAAGTTGTCCGTCGTAAGGCCGGTAAGGCGGGAGGCAAGTAATGGGCAAGATCGCGATCCCCCGCACGAATGCGGAGAAGCGCAAGCGCCGTCACCTGCGCGTGCGCAAGGCGGTGTCCGGGACGGCGGAGCGTCCGCGTCTCGTGGTGTTCCGTTCGTTGAAGCACATCTACGCCCAGATCGTGGACGACGTCGCGCAGCGCACGCTGCTGACCGTTGGCGACGAAGGGATGAACGGCACGAAGTCGGAGCGCGCGCTCGCCGTCGGCAAGGCCGCGGCGGAAAAGGCGAAGGCGGCTGGCATCTCGAAGGTCGTGTTCGACCGCGCCGGTTACCAGTACCATGGCCGTGTGAAGGCCGTGGCCGATGGCGCCCGAGAGGGCGGCCTGGAGTTCTGATCATGACTGACGCAACGAATTCGGGTGGCAGCGCTCCGCGGACCGGCGGTGGCGCACGGAGTGGTGGTGGCGGCGGCGGTCGTGGCCGCGGCGGCCCAGGTGGTGGACGTGGTCGTGGCCCGGGTGGACCGGGCGCCGGCCGTGGCCGTGGCCCGGGTG